>Ga0310695_10001803_pt1 | contig 48075 bp, 40 predicted proteins | sample RumenRJG_04DNA_FD_203882 | JGI IMG/M metagenome (GOLD analysis project Ga0310695, IMG submission 203882) | Bovine rumen microbial communities from Lethbridge, Alberta, Canada - RJG_04 (v2) (version 2) | ecosystem: Host-associated > Mammals > Digestive system > Stomach > Rumen | place: Canada... | reverse complement strand
TCTCACGCATTGCCATGCTGAAAGACGATGACGGGAAGTGGACGCTTGCCGCACGTCCGGAGGAAGGCCGCACCTTTGCCGTCCATCCCGACAAGGCCGACATCGGTATGTATTTCGACATGATGAAGAACGACCACGACGAGGCTACCATAGAGAAGTTCCGCACGCAGTTCGCCCAAAAATACTACTCCGTGGTGGCTGAGCATCCCGACCGCGAGGTGAACATCTTCAGTAGCGGCGCCTCTCAGGAGACCCTTGACCGTATTGACAGGGTGAACGCCTTCAAGACCAATGATAACAAGGTGCTGCTCATGGCCAACATCGACGGTGAGAAGCAGCGTCCGCGGGAGATCAGCCAGTCGCAATGGCAGCGGCTGTGGCTTGCCGATGACAAGCGCGACTACAAGCAGCACCTTGCCGCCACACTCTATGCCGATGTGCTCAGCGGCAAGCAGACGGAGGAGAAGCAGAGCGGACAACAGACAGTGAAAGAGAATGGAAAAGAGACAGTGAATGAGACTGTGAAAGAGAAGGAAGTGCAGAGCAAGCTGCCGCCCATCATGAAGCAGTACGACAAGCTGAAGGCCAAGCATCCCGATGCTATCCTTCTGTTCCGTGCCGGTGATTTCTATGAGACCTACCGCAGTGATGCCGAGAAGGCTTCAAGGATATTGGGCATCACGCTGACCAGCAACAACAAGGTGAAGGACAAGGACGGCCGTCCTTTGGAGACTGCCGTTTTTCCTCACCACGCCCTCGACACCTATCTGCCCAAGTTCATCCGTGCCGGCGAGCGTGTGGCCATCTGTGACCAGCTCACCGTGCCCAGGCAGCAGAACCAGGAGGAAGCCAAGGAATCCTCGCAGCAGGAGGTCAAGGAAGTCGTAGCCCGTCAGGAGGACCAGCGCACAAGTATGCACCGATAACCAGCCGATGCTATGACACCATCCAGACAACAGTATATCGAGCAGTATGCGGAATATGCCATGGACCAGATGCGACGCTATGGCATACCCGCCTCGGTGACGCTGGCACAGGGTATCATTGAGTCGGCGGACGGAAGGAGCACCTTGGCCAACACCGCCAACAACCATTTCGGTGTGAAAGGTACCTACAACGGCAACTATGTCCTGGCGGATGACGACCGGCCCAACGAGAAGTTCAAGAAATACGACAGTGTAGGTCAGAGCTATGAAGACCATTCCAAAGTTCTCATGGCGCAGCGCTACCGCAAGCACACCGCCGGCCTTGCCACCGACGACTACCGTGGCTGGGCTGCTGCCATCCAACGGGGCGGCTATGCCTCCGACAAACGTTATGTCTCCACGCTGGTGAGCGTCATTGAGGGTGCCGGACTGCAGAAGTACGACAAGATGGTGATGAGTCAGCCACGCAGTCAGGCAACCGCAGCCAAGAACTCGTTAACCGTAGCCACCGGCAGTTACAGCATGCCCGTGAAGCGCGACAGCTTCATGCTCGTCACCTCTCCTTACGGCAACCGGGAAGATCCGCTGAACAAAGGTACCATGCAGGTGCACCACGGCATGGACATCAAGACCAACAAGGAAGCGGTCCTGGCGACCGAGAACAAAGGAACTGTCGTGGGTGTTGACCACCGCACGAACACCGCTGGGGGCAAAACTGTCACCGTGGAGTATGCCCATGAAGACGGCTCGCGGGTGAGGGTACAGTATATGCACCTCAGTGAGATTGCCGTGAAGAAGGGCGATACGGTCAATGCCGGACAGAAGATCGGTGTATCGGGAGCCACGGGAACGAGGGTCACGGGTGAGCATCTCCACTTCGGGGTCATCAACGTCTCCGGGGACGGTAAGATGCAATGGGTCAACCCTGCCGCCTATCTTGCGGACATCAGTCAGAAAGGCAACTTGAAGATAGAGGCGCAGCACAACGGCCGTGACCTCCTTGCCGACTATCAGTCCAAAGGCAACGGCACGCCGGAGCAGGAACAAGCCACGCCGGAAGGATGGCTCAGCAAGCTGATGACCTCCGAGGATGCAGCCATAGGCATGGACGGTGGGCGTGGACTCCTGGGCAGTCTGATGCAGATGCTCATGACCATGCTCATGCTTACGATGAAGATGGAAGGCAAGAGCCGCGACGAGAAGATGGCGGCTATCAATGAGGCGGTCACCCAGCGACGCATCGACCTCAGCTGCATGACACCCAACCTGAAGTCGGCATCACTGACCGTCACCGAAGGCGGAAAGGCCGTCCTCGTCACCCACGACGGCAAGAAGGAGTACCGCCATGAACTGACAGCCGAGGAACAGCAACGCCTGACCGCCATCCTCAATGGCGAGGGCGACGATGCTGCCAAACGGCAGAAAATCGGCAGTCTTGTCAATGCCGTAACCTTCAGCCAGCAGGCTTCCGAGAACTATGAGCAGATAGCCTCCGAGCGTCAGTCGCAGGAGCAGCATCTGCAAAGAAAGTAACATCATCTATTTCATACAACTATGATCAAAGCAGAAGTAAACATCACGGGCACTGTCCGACGCAGTGCCTCCATCCGTACCGACAGGAACAACCAGCCTTACGTGTCCTTCGTCATGTCCGTCAGCCTTGCCGATGGCAGTGGCACCAGGGATATCCGTGTTTTTGTGTCAGTGCCACAGGCCCGGCAAAGTGACCTGAGCGTCTATACCGAAGGACAACGTGTCACGGCAAGCGGAGCCATGGACATCCGCCGCAAGGACGACGGACTGAGTTTCTATCTCACCGCCCGATTGGTGACCGCAGAGAACGTGCCCGCGTTGGATGCCATCTCCGGCACACTCTCTTTCCGCGGCTATCTGAAGAAGGAGAACATCTTTGATGAGCGCACCTCGAAGAACGGCCGTCCTTATCTTCTGTTCTCTGCCTACTCATCCGAGAAGGTCGGTGACAACTTCGTCAGTACGTGGGTCACCTTCATGCGGTTCCCGGAGAAGAACGCCACCGTTGAGAGCATCAAGCCCGACTGGCTGCGTCCGCGTGCCCATGTGGACATCAGCGGTGACCTGCGCATCTCCTTCTACAAGGAGTCGCCGAGCCTCTCGTGCATCGTCCGTGAAATGACAGAGCATATCAACAACTCATGAAACCAACCATCACTACTATGAGAAAGAACTACACGCCCAACCCCGACGGCCTGAGTGCCGAGGACAGAGCCCTGAATGTCTTTGCCGACATCATGATTGACAAGATCAAAAATCTCCAGCAGGACTGGAAGCAGCCTTGGATCTCGCCCGGCGCCGCCCAACTGCCCCGCAACCTCAATGGCCGCAACTACAACGGCATGAACAGCATCATTCTGATGTTCATGCAGGAGAAGAACCACTGGCAGACATCCCGTTATGCAACCTTCGACCGCATCACGGACATGAACTATGCCAAGGACAAGGACGGTAAGCGGCAGCACCTGTTCACGGACAAGGATGGCAACAAACTGCCATTCGTCCGTATCAACAAGGGAGAGAAGAGCACACCCGTGATGATCACTACCTTCACCTGTGTGCACAAGCAGACCAACGAGCGCATCAAATACGACGACTATAAACAGCTCGATGCCAAGGAGCGCAATGAGTTCTCGGTTTTCCCCAAGCAGCATGTCTATAATGTGTTCAACGTTGACCAGACCAACCTGAAGGAGGCTCGACCTGAGCTTTACGAGACCTACCGCAAGGAAGCCCAGGGAACACTGGAACTGAGCGACAAGGGTATGGCGAGTCTGCCGGAGATTGACGCGATGATAGCCAAGGACCTCTACGTCTGTCCCATCAAGCCCACAGCGGGCAACGATGCCTACTACAGTGTGGCGCGCGATGAGATTATCATCCCAGAGAAGGCACAGTTCATCGACGGCGAGTCCTTCTACAGCAACCTCCTTCACGAGATGAGTCATGCCAGTGGCTCCCCGGACCGCCTCAACCGCATCAAGCCTACTCAGGACCGGGCAAGTTACAGCCGGGAGGAGCTCGTGGCAGAGCTCACTGCCGCCCTGGTGTCCTCACGCTATGGCATGGCCAAGCATGTGAAGAGCGACAGTGCCGCTTATCTGAAGTCGTGGCTCGGCAGCCTCAATGAGGACCCGGAGTTCATCAAGACCACGCTCAATGATGTCAAGCGGTCGGCATCGTTCATCACACAGCGCATGGAAGCCGTCGGCGAACGGCTCAGGCGTGACGGCTGGAACGCTGACTTTACGGACATCCGCGAGCAGAACAAGACGTTCACGCCGTTGTTCCGCAGCGATGCCAAGTCGGCAACGGTCTCACAGGAGGCAGCCGAGAGTCGACAGGAACAGCCGGTGAAAGCGGAGAGTCAGGTGTTGGAGGCTGTCTCTGCCAAGAGTGCCGAGCAAGCCCGATTTCACCGTTAGACTCTTTGAGCCCAGTCTTGAAGCCGAAGTGCTGTTCACCTTCGGACAGGAGCATGAGGCATGGATGTATTTAGGCAGGTCTTCGCTATTGATAGACAGGGACACGGTCCTATACATGCTTCGCCAGAAAGACTCGATGCCCGAAGGCCACCGATGGGGAGATGCTTTTCCGGCCGTCGTCAACCACACCAGTTCCGGCATGGCGCGCAAGCATCCTGACTTCCATGCTGCCAAACATGGTGACTACGAGGCTGCCTTGCGGCTGGTCGATGCCTTCGTGAAAGACAGTAAGATAGCCGACATCGCGCGACGCTATCCCTTAGCTCACATCGTCTACAACCACAAGATGCAGGGTGGGGACATCAACATGATACCAGCGGCATACGCTGCCAAGTTCTCAGCCATCGGCATGGCCGTCGACCACGACATCATCGCCGTGACGGACGTCTCCCACACTAACGCCACCGATCTCAGCCGCATCAGCAAACGCATGCGGTTTGAGGGTGAGGTCAGGCAAGGCACGGACTATATCATCTTGGACGACTTCATCACCTCCGGGGCAGAGCTCCGTGACCTTCGCGATTATATCCAAAGTCGGGGTGGCAACGTGGTGCTGATGACAACCTTCGGACATGGCAGTTTCGGCAAACTTCAGGACATTAGGATAGACAGTAAATACATTGAACGACTCAACGCGTCGGGTATCACCGATAAAGAATTAAGAAAATATGGAATTGCATCAGAAATCGGGTGTCTCACCCTTGGAGAAGCCGCAAGACTCTCCCGGCTGGTTAACGCCAGAGCAAAAGCAGCAGCTTCACCGCTCAGCGCAAGAGTTCAACGAACATGCCTGGGACAGCAGTCTCTACCAGCAATGGCAGGAGAAGTTCCGGGAAGCGGGCTTCAAGGTATCGAGAATGAGAAGATAAACGAGACAAGTAAAACAATCAACGGTGGGGAACAGCGGGCTGCCAAAGGCTTCAGGCGATGACAGCTCCTTGCCGTTCTCCGCCCATAAACAACAGAAGATGAAGAAGAAAAGCATCCTACTGTTCCTGCTGACCATGATGGCGGCAGGAATGCAAGCCAATGATGGTGTCGGCACGCTGCCTGACGACTCGCTACAACAGCAAGTCAGCTGGCAGGAGGACTGTGGCGCATTGTCAGCCAATAAGAACGACTATGCCGGTCTCAACGCACTCCGCAGTCGAATGGCTACGACCTCCGCTTCCGATGACAGCGCAACAAGCGACTCCCTCCAGTTGTCCGTCGGCGTACCCATCTATTTCTATTTCAAGCTGAACACAGCCCATCTGGTCACGAAGTCACAGTTGGCCAACCTTGCCGTGATTGCCAAGTATGCCCAAGAGCATCACCTGACCATCCACATCACGGGAGCAGCCGATGAAGCCACCGGCACTGCTAAGCGCAACCGCGCCCTGAGCATAGCCCGTGCCCGCTTCATTGCCAAGCAGTTCATCAACAACGGCATCGAGAAGTCGCAGATGAAGGCCGTCAGTCTCGGTGGCATTAAGGAGTTCAAAACCAAAGAGGCCAACAGGTTCGCGATGGTGGTGCTGAGGGAACGGACTGATTGAAACATAACACTTTTTGCCTTGGAAAAAATCAATGCGATTTCTACCAAGGCAAAATTAACGAATAAGGCGGTGATATTTAAGAGTTTATTCTTGAAGCCTTTAATTCTCTAACTAACAAAAGGCCATTTCCTAGGTAGCGCACGATCATTCGCTGCCTTGCAAAAGGTCTTTTTCTTTAGCGTTACAACATTGACAACGACTGTCTCACCTCATCGTATCAATGGTCATACCTCATCAGCAAAGTGGATTAGCCACATAAAACTGCCGTCGGCACATGGCTCTACGAGTTAGGCTTCGGTTCAGCTGCCTGCTCCAACTCACTTTCTTCTTCTATGTTTGGATAAGCGGCAACAGAGTGGTCCTGTAGATAGATGTGGTTCAACGTAAAGGCAAGTGAGGCCAGCGTTTTGTCTTTCTTGCCTGGTTTCAGCTCACACTCCCACACTGTGATACAGTGCCATCCCATCTTTGCCAACCTCTTTTGCTCCTCTCTATCCCGTTCCTTATTCCGCTTGATTTTCTTCTCCCAAAAGTCAGTATTCGTCTTTGGCATACGAAAGTACTTGCAGCCATCATGACCATGCCAAAAGCAACCGTTGACGAATACGCATGTACGGTATTTGCGCAACACAATATCTGGATGGCCAGGCAAGCGCGGATTGTTCAACCGATATCGGAATCCTTGCCTCCACAGATATTTGCGCACAAGTATCTCTGGTTTCGTGTTCGTTGAGCGAATAGAAGCCATATTTTTGTGTCTCTGCTGTTGGGAAAGAACATCCATAAGCAAGAATAAAAAGACCGTCAAATAGCTTTAAGGCTGCTAAAAGCCTTTTGAGTCGTCTTTAGTTTCAAGCTTCCAACCCAATTGAGAAAGAACATTGCTCATATTGGCAATAGAGTTCTTATCCCACTGATTACTGACTATATACTCATTACCTTCTGAATCGGATATCGGGGTATTATAGTATCTCTTGTGAGACAAATCTTTGTATTCCTTTTCCCATTCTTCCTTAGTGACAATAGTCTTGAATCCCCACAAGTACAAAGGCAGATAAGACTGAACCTCTGAGATCTTAGCTTGAGGATGCTCTTTTAAGTATCTACTTACGAAATAATAGCCAAATGAAGCAGCTGTAGTTAAACGCTCACCATCTATGGAGTAAGAGGTTTTACGCCTTGGAGCCTTGGCTTTGACATCCGTATTAGCTTCCTTTTCCTGAACTTCTTTTCTCTTATCCAAGGCCTTTCTCATCTCACCGACGTACTCATGAGTCCATTGGTTTGAAACCACAAAGTTTACTCCATTAGAATCTCTTAATGGTACATCCGTGAAATAGCGGCTACGGACAGATTTTTTCTTAGCTATAAGCTCGTTCCATGTTAGGAAGACAGGTCCCCAAGAAAATGATTTGGGGAAAGTTTGCTTGATCTGCTCATATTTAAGTTGGGGCTCGTCCTTAATCAAACTTTTAACTATAGCAAGAGCATAATCTTTAGCTGTATGATAATGCTGACCATCTATGACATAATCATGCTTAGACTTGGAATCAAAGCCGTTCATGGTCCTATCTTCCGTTTCTTCTTGAACGACATCAGATTGCTCTATATTTTCTTTTTTGTATGAAGGACCATTCTTCTGTACAGAAATGGATAAAATAGAGCGGAGTCTGTCTGTAAAGTCAGGAGACAAGCCTGCTCTCTCCAATATGAACTGAAACAATTCTGCTTTTCCTTTATCAGAAGTCCAATATTCAACGGACTTCATAAGCTTTAGAGAATCCTCACAATAGTTTTTCCACTTATCCTCATTGAAAGTGTCGGCGTTGAGTAGACTGAACAAGAAAGCTCCTTCTCTGTTATTCTCAGAATATTCAATTGTATTGATGAGTGACGGATTGTTTCTGTCGAGCTTGTTATAGTATATTTGAATCTTCTCACCAATGTACAAGCCATATGGAGCAAAAGATTGCTTCATATAACTCCATAACTGAGAAACATCACCTTTAGTCTGTATATGATTAGGTCGCTTTAATTCTATGATAATTTCATCTCTTTTGCTAACAGGGTCTAACAGAACAAAATCAGCAATTACCTCTGTGTTAGAGACATCCATTCTCTTTTGTTCAATAACATTTTCCTTAAAACGTGACCAACCAAGCAAGCTGAGAATTTCGGTCATAGTTGATTTCTCAAAAGAAATTTCCTTTTGATTGTTCTTTTGACCGATTTTAATACTCTTGCAGAAGTTGTTCCAGACATTTATTATCGTATTCATAGAATGAGTTTCTAAATTAGACTTCAAGGAAAGATAAAGGCCGCAGAGCAACCTCTAAACTTTGCTATTGCAAAGATATGTAAAATAATCAATACGGACCAACAATACCCTGCAAAAAAAATAATATATGAAGAACTTGTCGCATGAAAAACGTATACGTCAGACATTAAAAATTAAATTAAAAGAGAAGAAGTATTGTGTTACAAGAAAAAAGTGGTATATTTGCAAATTATTAATAACAAGGAATAGTCTGCGGCTTTAACAAACGACTGAACGCAATGGATATTAGAGACTTTGCTAAAGAATTCATCGACAATGTCAACACGACGGTCGAAATGAATGGTACTGACTTTGACGAAGAGTTAGCCAGTAGCATTATAGAGTATATGGAAGATAGTGGTGAAGTAAGTGCACCACAAATCTGTACGTACCAAAAGACCAGGACACGAATAACCGCCTATGACTATAATGATGAGACAGAGTCTCTTGATTTGTTCTATCTTATCAAGGCAGACACGCTTGTCGGCAAGGTAAACAATAACAAGATTCAGCAGGGCTTCAATTACCTGATGTCTTTCTACAGGGAGGCTATGGATGGATCCCTTTTCAAGAATGCGAGTGTTCAGCCGACCGACGAGATTGTCGAGGTGGCCAAACTGGTACAGAGCACTAAAGGCAACATTAACAGTTTACGCATTTATGTCATCACCGATGGACTTACCGATCCCTCGGCAGTGCCAAGTGCTGTGGAATCTGACGACTTCGGACTAATCATTGAATATAATGTTTGGGATATGCAACGCGTGTTCCAACAGCACAACATTCTTTCGGGCAAAGAAAAGGTAGAGATAGACTTTCCGACCAACTACAATACTGAGTTGCAATGCTTGAAGATGAACGAAGGCAATCCTTATGTTGACGCATACCTAGCTATTATACCGGGTATAACCTTGGCCAAAATCTACAAGCAATATCAGCAGGTGCTCCTTGAGAAGAATGTCCGTACTTTCCTGCAATTCAAAGGCAAGGTAAACAAGGGCATCCGCAATACTTTGCGCGAAGAGCCCGATATGTTCTTCTCATATAACAATGGCATATCCACAACTGCTAGTGAAATAGAGTTGAAGGAAGAAGATAGCAATCTCTACATAACCCGTCTCTATGACTGGCAAATTGTCAACGGAGGTCAGACGACCGCTTCCATTGCCGCATCGTTAAGAGACAGTAGTGTTGACTTGACAAAGGTCTTTGTACCCATGAAGATTAGCGTCATCAGAGATACAGAGAATGCCGATGACCTGGTTAAAAAGATTTCCACTTATGCCAACAGCCAGACATCCATCAAGAACTCAGACTTCTCTGCCAACGAGCCGTATCTTGTAGATATGGAGAAGTTCAGTCGATCAGAATGGGTACCGAATGGAAACAACAAGCCCGTCTGCAAATGGTACTTCGAACGCACACGTGGTCAATACCTTGACCAACTGGCACAGTTGTCAGGATATAATGAGCGGTCTTTTAAGATTGAATACCCAAAGAAACAGAAGATAACGAAGACTGACATTGCCAAATATGAGTCGGCATGGAATCAAAGGCCATTTGATGTCTGTCGTGGAGCAGAAAAGAATTATAAGATATTTGAGGCTGACATAAAGCGGGAGAATCCTGTTATAACAGCGGCTTACTATCAGCACATGATAGCCAAAGCAATACTTTTCGATACCATCGATGCAATGGTCAAGTCGAAGAAGTTAGGAGGCTATAAGGCTAATATGAATGCTTATATTATGGCTTCAATTTCTTTCCTGTCCAACAAGAATCTTGATTTGTCCTATATATGGCAGAATCAACGAGTACAGCAAGAAGTGACGGATAAGATTGAAGAGCTCATCCCTGTTGTGTGGACTCATATTGTTGGGTCAACGGTAACTGGTAGCCAGTCGTCCAATGCCGGTGAGTGGACAAAGAAACCCGAATGCTGGAACCGCCTAAAGTTAAAGATTGGCGACCTTGACCATTTCGGTTCAAACCTCATGCAAGAGGAAACCAATGATGATGGATCTTACCTCAACGAGGCTCAACAAAGCCGTATAAAGGAAGCCGAGGAGATTGAGCCGAACTATTGGTTTAACCTTGCAAATTGGGCGAAAACACGTGACCTCCTTACACCAATGGAGCGCAAAGCGGCATTCAACTTTGGAACAATGGCCTCACGTGGTCGAAAGATGAAAAGTCTCAAGCAGGCTCTCTTCGCATTGAAAATTGTGGAGAAGGCAAAAGATAAAGGATTTGAAGGATAATAATAATGAAGAAAGTATATAAGATGGCCGATCTTTTTGCAGGCTGCGGAGGTTTAAGTTTAGGGCTCGAACAGGCTGGATTTACTCCGTGGTTTGTTAATGAGATTGTCCCAGATTATTGCAACACATATAAGTATAATCATAAACTTAGTGACAGTCACTATTATATAGGAGATATTAATGAACTAAATAAGAATTTAGATAAATATGACAACTTCATCAAGGGATTAGACCTTGTATGTGGAGGACCTCCATGTCAAGGATTTTCAATGGCGAATCGTCAACGTATAATTGATGACCCGCGCAACCAACTTTACAAGGCCTACTTGACATTTCTTAGCTATGTAAAGCCTAAATTCTTTATTATGGAGAATGTTCGTGGTATGGCAAACAAGTATTCTGAAATTATGGAGAACTTCAAAGAATATTTAGGCGAAGGGTACGAGTTTGACTATAGGCTTCTTTATGCACAAGATTTTGGCGTGCCTCAGAATAGAGAAAGATTTATCATGATAGGCAATCGGATAGGTATAGATCCAAAGAACATTTTTGATGCGATAGACAGTCATAAGAGAAAGCCTTTCGTATTGAAAGATGCTCTTTTCGGACTTCCCCATCTTGAATCTAAAAAGCAGAAAGGGCAGAGTGGCGTGGAGGACATTGCCTCGGGCTTGACAGAAAGAGACTTCGATTATCCAGAAACTGACTTCTATAGATTTATTAATGGAAATAGAAAAATAACAAAGCTCTATAACCATAAGAACAGATACAATAACCCGAGGGATATTGAAATCTATAGAAGACTTCCACAAGGGGCAAATTCTCTTCATGAATCAATAGAAGATATTATGCCTTATAAGCGACGCAACGGAATCTTTAAAGACAAGTACTTTAAGCTTGACGAGAGTCAGATTTGCAAAACAATTACATCGCACATGAGATTTGATTGCAACATGTACATCCATCCGTGGGAAGCTCGTGGGCTCAGTCCAAGAGAGGCAGCAAGAATTCAAACATTCCCAGATGACTATGTCCTTACTGGGGCACAAAATTCATGGTATGCACAAGTTGGTAACGCCGTCCCGGTTAAGTTGGCTAAGGCCATTGGTGACGGTATAATGGAATTCATGAAATGAACCATATCGAATTATTCTCAGGAGTCGGGGGATTTAGAAAGGCTATGGACTATATATCCAACGACTTAGACATAAATATCGACACTGTAGCTTTCTCAGAAATAGATAAGAAAGCTACAGATACTTACTGTGCTAACTTTAACACAGATGGTGAATTGGCTATGGGGGATATTGTCAATTTTGTTAATGATGAACATGCAATGAACAATTTACCACAGTTTGATTTGCTCTCTGGTGGTTTCCCATGCCAAACTTTTAGTGTTATGGGAGGACAGGCTGGCTTTGAGGAGTATCGTGGTCAGATGTTTTTCAGAATAATGGATATCGTAAATCGATGTCATCCGAACTTCATTCTTCTTGAGAATGTTAAGAATCTCATAAAGCATGATAAAGGGCATACTATGAGGGTAATTCTTGAAGAACTTGATAGAGCAGACTATTATGCACACTTCGACATATTCAATTCTACAGATTTTGGACTTCCACAAAGAAGAAGTAGAGTAGTCGTTTTCGCAAGACGGAAGCATTTTGGCGACTTTGTGTTTGATGCACAGCACGCAATAGCTTCATTTCAAGATATAGATAGAGATAGATGTTCCTTGAATTTCTATGATACTGTTCTTGGTATATTAGACAGACATGTTAATGAAAAATACTATTTGTCAGACAGAATAAAGCCTACAATTTTGAGTGATGGAAGTGCAAATTTCAAGGCTAATTCAGATATTGACCAAGTAATTGCACGTACTCTGACAGCGTCAATGCATAAAATGCATCGTGCTTGCCAGGACAACTATTATAGTGATCGCTTTATTCTGTCGAATGGAGAAGATCGCCCCTCTACGTATATGACAAAGGAGGAATTAGCAAGATTGCCTATACGTAAACTTACTCCAAAGGAAGCTTTCATGCTCCAAGGATTTCCTGAAGACTTCTCTGCGAATGCTTCGGAAGCAAATGTTGCTGATGGGTCCCAATATAAGCAAGCTGGAAATGCGGTTAGCGTGAACACGATTTATGCAGTGATGAACTATTTAGTAACGAACCACCTAATTTATGAATAATATGTTCTTCTTTTTCTTTAACTTCAATGATGAAAAGAAACTTGGTTTTAAGAAACTCAGCAAGTCTGATTTGGGCTTAGGAACAAGTCATCAAACCCATATCGGACTTTATGAGGATGTCTTTACCTTTCTTGGCAATTCAGACGTTGTAAGAACAGCTATGCTTATTTACGATAAGTATTGCGAGATTTTGGATTGCAGTTTTGACCGTATCCAGAATCCTAACGGATCCTTCAGAAGCCCTAAGATAAAGGTTGGTCAAGACCCAGAAAACTCTGTTGTAACAAAGATTCGTGAATTCGCTGCTCAAAGTCCCAATTCTGATTGGTACTTGCTTTGGTCAGGTCTCGAAAGCGAAGAGCTAACCTTCTGGCTTGTAAAAGGTGATTCTGCCGATTTTAAAACTGTTAGCAGAATTCTTCCAGAGGCTAATAAGGTTTACAGCGAAGTAGATGGTTGCTATTCCAAAGCCCTTGATGCCTTCACTAAGAAAGTGAATGAAGTAAGTACGGGAGTACAAAAAGAAATAGAGACTGCAAGTCAGATTGGTGACTTAAGAAACAGGTATAAGAAGTCTGATGTGGAAAAAGCAGAAAGATTATTTAAAGAAATTGGCCAGAAAGGAGAGCATTTGGTAGCTGAGTATCTTTCCAAGCAGAAGGCAGGTGGCGTAATTACTTCTTTCGACTGGATGAATCAATCCCGTGAATCAGGACTACCATTTGATTTCATTATCAATGGAAATTCCTTTGTAGACGTAAAATCTACCAGCTTCGATTTTGAGCAGTATGTTTACTTTAGCAATCAAGAGGTAGAGTTTGCAAGTAAGCAAAAAGACAATTATAGCGTTTATCGGGTCTTTGGAATGAGAGATTCTGAGGCCTATATGAAAGTTTGCAAACAAGGTTTTCCTTACCTTTCTTCTATCGAAGAGTACATTAAGCAATTCTCAAACGACATGACAATTAAGGATGCCATGTTGCAGACCTTAAAATTAGGCATACTACCTAAAGTATGTTTCTCAAACATCAGCAACACGCCAATTAATCTTCTCTAAAAAATGGATGAAATAGTCAAACATATAAACGACACAAATGCCAGTTATCGCGATCCATCAGCTGGTGATGCCAAGAATACAGATTTGTTTCTTGACAATGATCAATATGCCCTTTTCGAGGGAATGGGAGACCAGATTACTGTAAAATATTCAAAGAGTAATCTGGCACAAGCAATTCTCTTTATAGCCTCTATTTTGCCTCGTAAATACGACAACTCTTCAATTCACAAACACGTAAATTACACACGCACTTTCGTTGAAGAGCAACTTGACATGTTAGATGGTTTCTTCAAGATAGATGGCCAACCTGTAGAGTCTATAACGCAGAAGTGGAATGTTAGGATTAATGTTCCAAAGAAGAATGGTGAGATAGATAATAGATTCTATTTCAATGGTCTTCTGCAAGATTTTGAGTTTCTTGACGAAAATTCAAATGTTAGAAAGAGTAAATTTACAATCAGAAACTATCTAGCAGGCAGCTATTCAGATCTCCATATAAAAAAAGACACAGATGGAACATTTAGCGTCTGGGTAACAAATGCCATTCATCCAGTGGATGATGGTAAAGAAAAGGGATTAGAAGAACTAAAAGAAATCCCCAACTCTAGCTCTATTTTACCTCGTCAAATTATCTATTACGGTGCACCGGGCACAGGTAAATCTCATGCCATCAAGGTTGATACCAAGGGAGCGCATGTCGTTCGCACAACATTCCATCCCGACAGCGATTACTCTACATTTGTTGGTGCATATAAGCCGACTACAAAGCCTACTTATGTGCGTGACAGTACTGGAAGAGTTGTTGAGGAGCGTGGCGAAAAAGTTGTTGAAGACCGCATCGTGTATGAATTTGTACCCCAGGCATTCCTACAAGCATACGTGGACGCTTGGAGATACTATGCCAAAGCTGGGAGCGAGGAACCGGAAAAGCAATACCTCGTCATCGAAGAGATCAACCGTGGCAACTGTGCTCAGATATTCGGAGACCTGTTTCAGCTGCTGGATAGAAATGATGAGGGCTATTCAGAATATCCCATCACCGCCGACAAAGATATGGAAAAATACTTGTCGGATGCCTTCCACGACATTGCCATCCCAAATGAATCTGATCTAGGAGAATTGTTTGACGATCCCTTCATTGCACAAAAGATTGGGTTGGGACAAGTGCTCGTCCTTCCGCCCAACCTCTATGTGTGGGCTACAATGAACACCAGCGACCAAAGTCTGTTCCCCATTGACTCAGCCTTTAAGCGCCGTTGGGATTGGAAATACATTCCCATCAGCCAGGCTGTAGATGAAAACACAAAACAGCCAATGGGTTGGAGCATCCACGTGGGCGGCAAAGATTACGATTGGTGGTCGTTCTTACAGGCTATCAATGAAAAGATAGGTGGGCTAACGAATTCACAGGATAAGAAACTGGGATATTTCTTCTGTAAGGCCAAAGACAGGAAGATTGATGCGGATACGTTAGTAGGTAAGGTGTTCTTCTTCCTATGGAACGAAGTGCTGAAGGACTTCGAGCAGGAGCAGGATTTCCTTAAAGACAGCGATGGCGGTTATCTGTCGTTTGACCAATTCTATCGTGTAAATGAGCAGGGCAAGACAGAGATACAAGAGGACAAGGTGGTACAATTGTTGGAGAACCTTGGCGTTGAAGGCTCGGACAGTCCCGAAAACATCAAACCTATTGATGGACAAGACGCCTCCAACGAATCAGACCAATCTATCCTTGACAAGTACATAGATTTCTGGAATAAGTTCCAAGAGTCGTATGAAGACAGTGGAGAATACAAAGGCCTGTTCTCTAATCCCAAAGGACAGCGACAGAACTGGATGGACATTGGAGGACTGAACCGTTCATACCACATCTGCCTATCCGTTACTTATAGAACCAATAAGCTGCGCATGCAAGTTTACTTCCGCCAAGACCGTGATAAAATTGCACTTGAAAAGTACATTGACAACCTTGACCATGTTAGTGATGCTATGGGACAAGAAGTGACAACCGGTGCTGGCTCTAAGTTTACTTACTTACAGTTATTCAAGGAGTTTGACATGGACAATGATAACTGGGACGATGCCTTCAGATGGTATCACGAAGAGTGCGTGAAGTTCAAACACCTTGCTGACGAGATAGACCCGAAATAAATGAAACTGATCATCGAGGAACACCAATATAAGGCACAGAACGTAGCCGACATTCTTAAGGAGATAGATGCCCTGGAAAATATTGAAGGCTATGTAAGCGTGAACTATGTGGGCTATTTCTACAACCACACAGTTCGCGACTGTGTGTTTATTCTGCCAAAGGTGTTGCTGGAAGATGTTGACAACGAAGAGCGTGTTTTCGGCAAGTACACGCCTGAAGAAATCATCGACCTCGATAAAGCCAATCCTTTATCGAAAGAGCATCGTGACTTCATATATGAGTTTGCAGTATGGATCTACCGCGCTATCACGGTATACCATAATGACAAAAGCACAGACTCTTCGATAGTCTATCACAAGACTATCCTGCAAGTAGGTAAAGGGCAGAGACGGCTAAGCAACACTTTCTTGGACATCATTCTGTCACTTATCGACTTCAACCGCGATAATCAGAATTTCTTCTTTTACATTCTTCGCAATCTCCATTCGGGACTGAACAAGATTAACTGGACTCGCACCATAGCCCATTCTGCAGCCATCGTGCAGGACAACACACCTGTCTACATACGGCCAGTCAACAAGAAGCGGCAAATAAACTTTGACGAAGAGCTGCTGGTCATCTTCTTCTCCATTCTTAATTATATCAATGAGCAATATGGTTTTAACACTCCCATTAATTGCAATTTCGACTTGATAACAGGCAGCAAGTTCAGAGCTTATCTGAATGGAATGGGACAAGTCCGATTGAGACAAATAAAGTACAAGTACTTCTCCGATAAGGCACTACATTTATGGGAACTATGTTATGCTTTCTTTGACCAAGCCAGGAAAGTCGTTATTGAGACAGGCCAAAAGGACTATCTGTTGGTCAAGAACTTTAATATCGTCTTCGAGGCCATCATTGACAGGCTTGTGGGCGAGTCTCGCGATAAAATACCTAATGGATTGAAAGACCAGGACGATGGCAAACGAATCGACCACATTTATTCTTACGACGGACTCACTACGAACGACCCGGATAAGCCTGTATACTATATAGGTGACTCAAAATACTATAAGCGTGGTAATGAGGTAGGCAAGAACTCTGTCTATAAGCAGTTTACCTATGCACGAAATGTCATTCAATGGAACTTGAACCTCTTCCTCAACGAAAGAGACGAGGAAGAGATTGCAAGGGTCCAAAAGAACTTTGGTGGTATAGGCCAGTTGCGTGATGATGAGACGGAAGGTTACAATGTCATCCCCAATTTCTTCATCAGTGCGACCATAGATAAGGACTTGAAATACAAAGACGAAATAGAACTGACAGAAAAGAAAAACAAGACCTTCTCGTCTTTGCAGTTCAAAAATCGCTTGTTTGATCGTGATACGTTACTCGTATGTCATTACGACGTGAACTTCCTATTTGTAGTTGCACTTTATGCAAGGAACAACCTTTCCACGATTGCTGCATGGAAGAAGAAAGTGAGAGCTATGTTCCGAGAGCAAATACAGAAAATGCTGCAAGAGCAATACAATTTCTATGCTATGGAGCCACATCCGCATGTGGATGGTCCTGGCTTTATCAAAGAGCATTTTAAGGATGTCCTCGGCAAGGTGTATGCACCATACCAAGGGCATGAAATTCTATCCTTGGCATTGGATAAAAAAGATCCGGAGAACAATAACGAACAGATACTCAACTTGTTGAAGACAAAATTCTTTGTTGAACCTTGCCGATTAGGGGAGAATCCAAAGGATGTGTTGCCTAACATCGTCAAAGAGAGATATACTCTTCCTCAAAACGGTAGTGAGAAGAATGTACTTACAGCCTTGGTCAGAAAAATAGACTCGGAATATCAGAACTTCTGTCATCATGCTGGCAAGACATACATTATGGAGCGGATACCAGCCATAAATCTTTTGCCTGTCAAATACTTGCTCCCTATGGTAGGAGGAAGTATAGATGGTTACTATGAGATTGAGAATATGCGTATTACAGAGCACGATGGGCATCCAGCACTACGACTACGTTTAGGTCTATACCATCATATTGGAGATAATTGGATTCATATTTATCGGACCAAGATGCAACCCGGAGAGCTCATTTCTTTGGAGCAAACGATAAAGATGTACCAACAATAGAAGGGGATTGGATATGGAGGAACCTCGTAAAGGACGAGCTAAGTCGAAGAAACTCAGAGTGCGTTTCCCTGATGGAGTGGAATACTGCTACTCCAGTTCGAAGGAAACATTTATTAAAACCCTTAGAAAGATAGGAGGCGTTAAACTTTCAAGGGTTAAGCTTGAAGTGTGCCATCTTCCATTATTCTCCCAAGAGGTCTATGAGCTATACAAAGATTTTATGGAACCCATTGGAAAAGGATGGTATGTAAATATTCAAAGTGATACTTATACGAAGTTTTTGCAACTTAAAATTATCAACGAGCAATTAAAGTTAGGCTTAGAGATCGATATGAGCGAAGACTTCAAGGGGAAACGAATCCATCGTGGACCAAAGGGAATGTGCGTGTTAGAAGTGACATTCCCTGACCATACCGTTATTGGGGAAGAAAATACTGCAGAGACTTTCATGCAATGCATTTGGCATTTGGGCATAGATGATGTCAGGAAACTTCATCTACAGCATGGTGGTAAGGAGTTGGTAACGAACTCTAAGATGTATAATGCTCAAGTACAAGTCGACGTTGACCGGTGGCTTTTAGTACCTGCAGCTCTTAAAGATAAGGTAAAGATTCTTCGAGTCATCAGCGCTATGCTTCACATTAAGTTGAATATTACATCTTTTTCTACAAGTGAAGGAAAAAGTTATAAACGAATTGGAAACAAAGATCACAAGGCGTCATCATCTTTGAAGAAAGATTAAGTGCTATGCAATATTCGATGATACCAGAACACAACGGCAATCTTCGCCCGCATCAAGTAGATGCTAAACGAAAGATTTTTGAGGCATGGGACCAATATGATTCCGTCATGCTTCAGATGCCGACTGGTACGGGAAAAACATACCTCTTCACATCTCTCATCGATGATATTATTGCTTATTACAAAAGTATACATAAAGAGCTGCATATCTTAATAGTTGCCCATCGTACAGAGTTGTTGGACCAAATATCAGCATCTTTGTCTCGATATGGTATAGCTCATGGCCTCGTTCAAGGAAACAGAGAACAGCAATTATGGCAGAGGGTGCAAGTAGGAAGCATCCAGTCGATATTGTCTGTTAGAAATTACACCAATACCATACGACAGCACTTCGATTATATCATCGTCGATGAAGCACATCATTCATTGGCTGAGACATATAAACAACTATTCCATCTATTTCCTGAAGCAAAGAAACTTGGAGTGACAGCAACCCCATGGAGGTTGAATCACGAGTCGTTCTTGTCTCTGTACCAAATCTTGATAACAACGCAGCAGGTGTCATGGTTCATTGAACATCATCTGCTGGCTGATTTTGACTATGTCTCCATCAAGCCCGATTCCGAAATACAGAGAATGATTAACAACACTGAAGTCTCTCAAACTGGTGATTTTATAAACATAGAGCTTGACCATGCTTTCAATAATCAGCGAATACGCTCACGTCTTTTCTTATCATATGAGCAGTTTGCCAAAGGTAAGAAAGGTATCATCTATGCTATCAACAAGCAGCATGCTTTCAATATAGCCAACTTGTACAGTTCCAAAGGAGTAGAAGCAGTTTCCATTGACTGTGATACGCCAAAGGATGAACGACAACGATTGATAAGCGACTTCAAACTTGGCAAGATAAAGGTATTGGTGAATGTTGATATCTTTACTGAGGGCTTTGACTGTCCTGATGTCAGTTTTATCCAATTGGCAAGACCTACGCGCTCCCTGGCATTGTACTTACAGCAGGTAGGTCGCGGACTACGCATCAAGGAAGGTAAAGATAAAACTATCATCATAGACAATGTAGGACTTTACAATTACTTTGGTCTCCCTGACGCAAACAGAATGTGGCAGTATCATTTCAAAGGACATGATACACCCGACGACAATTATTCAACAAATCCGTCAACAGAATCAATTAGAGAATATACGCCACAGCGTTTGGAGGAGGACAATGAAGAGATGATGGTTGTACGTGGAAGTAAACATACAAAGAATAAATGCCCCCTGTCAAGTAAGAAACAAGAAAGTAGTCAAATCGAAGAGTTCACTCTCTGTAACTATTATCTTATACACGGTAACAAAGAGCATTTCAAAGTTTATACTTTGACTAAAAAACGGGGAAGGCCGACAATGGGGATAACAACATGTGTACTTGACTATGACTTTAATACATGTCCTCTGAGTTTCTCATCAGACACTAATGAAAATATACTGATGGTGGCTAAGAATATAAAAGTCCAAAATATATTGCTATTTGCTGCAGCTCTATGCCATAAATCCATCAGACAAGTTCTCACATTGGAAAGAGGGCAAAAATTGGATCTGTATAACCTTCTCAAAGAAATTTCCGAAATGTTTAAACAGACAAATTGTTGAAAAATGACAAATACGCATTATTCAGTTTTCGTAAAGAATGTCTTATAGATTCTGTTATCCGAGAGGAGAAAAATGCAAGATTTGACAGGAACATCTTACCCATATTACCCATCTTACCGCCCTCTCTACCGCTTCTTCCCGCCCGGTCGCATTATAGCTGCGGAGCGGGCGAGGCAGCGACACCACCACTGTTCATCGTCCTCATCCTTGTCACGTCCCAAGCCTTGGTTATTAACGGTGCTGCCACCATTGGACTCGGCGTAGGCGGTGGCCTTCACGGATGCAGTTAAGGTTGAGGAGGATGCCCTCTCTTTATTGGACGTTGTATATTCTATGGAGTTAATGAGTATGGGCCCATTACGGTCGTCCAACTTATTGTAGTAAATTTCGCTTTTCTCGCCAATATATAATTCATAAGGGCAATATGACGGTTTCGTGTAGCTTGCCAACTGCTCAACATTCTCTTGCGTTTGAGTATGCTTAGGGCGTTTGAGCTCTATTACAATTTGCTCTTTCTTGCTCGAACCATCTTACCGAAAAGTCTGTCTATGTCATTTTCACTCATAAAGATTATTGTTTAGCGTTATCATTTACGTTTTCTGTGGGGCGGAGTAAAGTTCTCACATCTACATTGAGTACCTGGGCAATCTTACCAAGCATCTCAACTGATGGCTGAATATTATTAGATTAGGTAATCGAGTGTGATTTGATATATTTATGTTAACTTTGCAAATAATAAAGATAAACAAAGGAAGCCTTCAGCAAGTGGAGGATGAGGGATCGTACAGGGGCATTCGTTCGTGCAGGCACGTCGTAGAGCCAGATTCGTGCAGCATTCTCACACTTGCTGATTCAAGCAGGCGGGCTGTTAGCTTTCGTAAGGACACCTCTGAGATGCTAGCATCCGAGGGACAAAGTGCGTGCAGAACAGTTGACCGCCTACAGGCAGGTTTCCGGATGCAAAAATAAGCATATTCTTGGTATCCCACAACGGCCAATAGTGCACATTTTGATAAAAACGATATTTAAACGACATAAAAACACAACTATGATGACGCCATTGAAAATGCTATTGTCAGTCGCTTTTGCAACGACAGCACTGACGGGTTTTGCCCAGCACAAAGCACCGGTATTCACCCCACAAGCCCAACTTTTTTCCCTCAACTCTTGCGCCAATATCATTAATTTTATATAACTTTGCGAAAAACATATAACACTTATAGCTTATGAAACAGTTAAGACTTCTTTTCACAATCTGTGCCCTTCTCATCAGCACCTTCCTGCATGCTGAAGTCGTCAGCGGCACATGCGGACCTGAACTTACCTGGACCTTCAATACAGAAACGGGATTACTGAAAATTGAAGGGAGCGGGGAAATGTATAATTATTTTTATTCTTCTTATCATAATGCACCTTGGTACTCGTATCATGATAATATCCTTACTGTTGAATTGCCAGAGGGATTAACTAATATAGGGGGGCGACTTTCTATGGCTGTAGCGGTCTGACCTCCATTTCTATCCCTAACTCCGTGACCAGCATAGGTGAGTATGCTTTCTATGGCTGTAGCGGTTTGACCTCCATTGTCATCCCTAACTCTGTGACCAGCATCGGGGAACGGGCTTTCTATGGCTGTAGCAGTTTGACCACCATTTCCATCCCTAATTCTGTAACCAGCATCGGTAACGATGCTTTCCGAGACTGTAGCGGTCTGACTTCTATTTCTATCCCTAACTCCGTGACCAGCATCGGAGACGAAGCTTTCGAAGGCTGTAGCGGGCTGACCTCCATCTCCATCCCTAACTCCGTGACGAGCATCGGTGACTATGCTTTCTGTGGCTGTAGCGGCCTGACCTCCGTTTCTATCCCTAACTCCGTGACCAGCATCGGTGGCTCTGCTTTCTCTGACTGTAGCGGCCTGACCTCCGTTTCTATCCCTAACTCCGTGACCAGCATCGGTAACTATACTTTCACAAGCTGTAGCGGTCTGACCGATCCAATTATTGTAAATGATATGTTCGTCTTTCTTCCTTATAATTTTAAGGGGGCATATTCGATTCCGAATAATATTACAAAAATTATTGGGGGAGCTTTCTTTGGCTGTAGCGGACTGACTGCCATTTCCATCCCTAACTCGGTGACCAGCATCGGTGATAAAGCTTTCTATGGCTGTAGCGGTCTGACCTCCATTTCTATCCCTAACTCTGTGACCAGTATCGGAGACGATGCTTTCTATTGCTGTAGCGGTCTGACCTCTATTTCCATTCCTAACTCGGTGACCAGCATCGGTGACTTTGCTTTCTCTGGCTGTAGCGGTCTGACCTCCGTTTCCATCCCTAACTCTGTAACCAGCATCGATGATCAGGCTTTCAACGGCTGCGATATTATTAAAACTGTATCTATCAACTCATCTGCTAATCCTTATATCTCTTGCGAGGAGCTGTACATTGGTGATGATGTCAAAGTAGTACAAAACAACTATAATAGTGACAAGTTGCACAAAGTGGTGTTAGGAAAGAGCGTGTCACAGATTCGTACAGAGGCGTTCAGCAAAGCCAATATCCAGGAATTTACGATCACCGGGGAAGAACCTCCATATTGCTATTCTAACATCTTTGGAACGAAGGATCTCAGCGAGGCCACGCTCTATGTCCCGGCAGACAAGGTCACGTATTATCAGACCACGAAGCCTTGGTCGAAGTTCGGAACGGTGAAGACACTGAGCGGGGAGACGCCTTCGACACCGACGGCCTGCGCCAAGCCGACCATCGCCTATGAGAATGGTCAGTTGGTCTTCAACTCCGCTACCTCCGGTGCCAAGTACCATTGCACGATCACCTCACCCGACATGAAGTCGAATGTGCTCAACGAGAGCGGGACGATGAACTTGGATGCGCGCTACGACATCGCTGTCTATGCCACGGCGGAAGGCTACACGCAGAGCGAGACTGCCACGGCAACACTCTACTGGGTGAAGGCTGACGGTAGCCTGACCAACAACATCAACGCCGCCAAGATGCGGGGCGTGGTGGTGACGGCAGACAAGGGCTTCGTCAACGTGAGTGGACTGAGCGATGGTGAGCAAGTGCTGTTCTACGCCATGGACGGTAAGATGCTCGGCAGTCAGAAGGCTGTCAACGGCACCGCCTCCCTCTCGACCTCCGAGTCCGTCGTGATCTGCAAGGTGGGTACGACGAGCCTCAAGGTCCTGGTAAAGTGACTTTTCCGGGAGGGCAGCGGACCTCCCGGGGCGGATCTCCCGAAGCCACAGCCTCGAAGAGGCTGAATTATCCATAGCATTCTTTCTCCCCGCCACGTTGGAGAAGAGAACTACCATGGTATCTGGTATCTCAGCAAGAGCTTCGTGGCGATGTACACCACCTATATTTTTCTGAACAAGCATGCGCTTGACAAGAGTCTGCTGGATAAAATGGCGGTAAAGTTCTGAACAGGTAATACGGGAAAGCTATCACGGTATTACCCATATTACCCATCTTACCGCCCTCTCTGCCGCTTCTTTCCGCCCGGTCGCATCATGGCTGCTGAGCGGGCGATGCAGCGACGCCACCACTGCTCATCGTCCTCGTCCTTGTCACGTCCCCAGCCTTGGTTGTTGACGGTGCTGCCACCATTGGACTCGGCGTAGGCTGTGGCCTCACGGATGCAGTTAAGGGAGAGGAGAAGGGCACAGTTGATGACACCAGCGGCATTGTCGGTGAGGTGGGTGAAGCCGGACTCGTCGAGAATGCGACGCTGCTGTTCGGTAAGGGTTGGACGGACCGGCTCCCAGGACGAAGCCACCATGTCGTTATAGGTTGCCAACAGGTTCTTCTGCAACTCGGTGGTCTGATGGTTGAAGTCGGTACCAAGATGCTCACGTATCTCGGCGTGTTCCTGCTTCAACGCAGCAAGGCGTGCACGGGCGGCAAGGATGGTACGCTCAGCATCCTCCAACATCTGCTGACGGAGAGCTAATTTTTCCTTGACGGCTTCCATCTCACTACGCAAGGCAGCCATGCGACTTGCCAAGGCAGCGTTGTCACAGCCGTCCTGACCAAACTGCCGGGCTATCTGGTCAATCTCATCCTGAATGGCCTGACGACGCTCATTGAGGTGGACAATCATCGTTGAGATACCCTTCAACTTGATTTCTGCACGACGGATCTGCCGGAGCAAGCCCTGACGAGTTGTCTCCAACTCGCAAACTTCGGACACTAGTTCACGCTTGTACTCTTCCGTGGAGCGGTGACGCGCCCCAGTCTCTGCCATATTACTGCCACGCTCCAATCCCCATTTCTTGTTGACCTGTTCAAGGAGGTCAGAGTGTAGGGCGGTCATATTAGCAGACTCGGCCTCACGACCATCACCAAAGACGGACTTCCATGATATTCGATTGCGGGTGACATCTACCGGCACCATCGTGCAATGGATGTGTGGGTTCTTCTCGTCGAGGTGGACATAGAAGCTGATGATGTTCTCCTCACCGTATCGCCTGGCCATGAAGTTGTACACGTCGCGCGCCCAATCCTCGATGTCCTTGCAACGGGTGATGCCACTGTTGTCAGCCCCTTTCGTCAAATCTACCTTCTGACTGCCAAAGGCCAGCTCTTGCATCCGCTCGCGGTTGCCACCAAAGATGAACTTGGCGATGGTACGGTACTTCCGTTTGCCGTCTCCATTGCTGTTCGGGTCCTTGATGCCACGGGCGGCAAGGTTCTCAGCCATTTTCTGGGCAATGCTCTTGGACGTGTCGATGGGTTGCACGATGCCGCCACGGACAACCTCAAAGTTGAGCTTTGCCCGTGTTGGGTCGTAGTTGGAAAGGCTGTCACCGCTTTTCCTACGCCAGTGCTGCGTCGTCCAGTTGCGCTGTTGCTCATCACTTTCTCTTTGACTGACACCGCCCGTCTCGGAGCGCATATCCATGACCTGTTTGCGTCCTGCCATATCTCTTTTATTTACAAATTTAATTCGTATTTTGCCCGAGCTTGCTCCCCGTAGGAACTCCTTTGGAGGGGCATGAAAGCCGTTAATGTAAGTTAACGGTAATTAGGCTTACCGATTTGGAAAATCGTGCCTAAGCAGTAGGTGGAACTAAACCGGTGGAGGAAGGCAAGCAAGCTCGCTCGGTTTAGAAAATAATTGACACGCAGTGCATTGTTTTCTGAAAGGAGAGAATGGAACAGATGGAAGATTTGGAGCATAGTGAATGTAGAATTATAGGAGTAGATGTTTATGGGACTTCTTGGCTAAAGAGAACACGTAGGTGTTGCCCTTGCGCTGCCGGGAGATAACAGAGAGGCCGGTTAACTCGTCGAGGAACTGCTGCACGGTATGACGATCCCAGTTCCACTCCTCAGCCAAACGCATATAAGAGGCAGAGAAAGGCAGGACATGAATCTGCTCGCCTTGCTCGTTATGCACGGGTACGCCCTTGCCGATAGACTCCATGAGCCATACGAAGGCATCATAGCGTGAGAGACGATGGCGGTCTTTGGTTCGGAGACAGTTGATGAGTTCATGGCCGATGGCCATCCAGTTGACAGTTGGTTTGTTCTTTTTTTGTTTCATCGTTGTAGTCGTTTATTGGGTGACAGTCTGAGCAGGGATTTTCGGTTCCGTGGGGTTATCCTGTGGAATATCAGGGAGGCAAGCAGCGGTAATCAGCACCATGGCCAACGTGTAGGCAATGGGGAGCATGCCGGGAACAAAACTGATGGGGACAGCGATTGAGAAAATGGCAAGGTACATCTGTGTGGAGGAGCGGATAAACAGCAACAGCAGCGTGTTACGTTTGACGGCTATCGCAAAGAACGCATAGAGCGAAGAGACAGCCAGACCAACCGTCACGGGGAAAACTAACGAGTAGGCCAAATGGAAGACAAGGATGACGATGGCCAACAGACTTGCGGCAAAGTTCTGGCGCTTCTCAGAGCGGAACAGATACTGACGAACGGCCGAGAGACGACCCTTGCGAACGAGCAAAAGGGAAGTGACCAACGGCAGGAGCGAAATGAGTAATATGAAGAGTATTTTTGCGGTCATGATTTTCTATGAGTAATATGGGTAATACATAAGGGTTACTGTTATTAACGGTCACTACCGACATAGAGGTAGTAAGACGAGTTGGAGATTTTCAGCGTCAGCGACTTCAGCGTTGCACGACGCACAATCCACTCGACATCCCGGGGCGAGGGCTTGCAGCTGCTCATGCGCTCGGCAAAGGCCTTGTCGCGACGGCTCATCTTCTGGATAATCTTATCCATGTCGCCCTCATAGATGTTCCATACTGCTCGGCGGACATGGTTCTTGGGCTTGCCGGAAAGCATGACACGGAGCACATAGCAGGAGGAGCGCACGAGGCGGCTGCCTTCCTGTACCATATAGTCGTGCTTGGCGTAGGGCACTACGGCACGATAGGTGTCACCATTGGTATTGATGACATCGGCGATGGAATATAGCAACTCAGGTTTCATAGCTCATCTTGCAAAATACGGAAAACAGTTCCTGACTGGTCATGGCCTCGATGAAGTCGAAGGACAGTGTGTGGGCGAGGAGGTCGCTGTCGAGCTCCTCTGCGAAGACATCCACGGAGTCGTAGATGGTGACGGCAACACTGTCCACAAAGCCGTCGGCGGCAGTGAGCAGGTTGATCTTGAACATGCTCTTGCCAAGCTTCGGACTGGCGAAGAAGCAGCAATGGAGGATGCGCGGCTCTGACTTCTTCGTGCCGTGGTAGAGGAGCAGCAGGTCGAGGTCGTCGTCAATCATGTCCATCACCATGCCGATGGGGAAACGCTCTTCAAGGTTGAAATACAGTACGGCCGAGTCTTCGGCGATGTCGGGTTCTACACACTGCTTGCTGTCAATGAGCTTGGGCAACATCAATGGCATGAGGGCCATGAACTTGTTTACTTCCTTTACAATCATAACATTTAGGATTAGATGGATAATACATATATCTTTAGCAACTGCTGTGGCAGCAGGTAGTTCAATGCTTTGAGGTTGATGTCGAAGGTGTCGGCGAAACGGCGCGACTTCGGCAGTTGGGTGACGATATACTCAAACCGGCTGCGTTCCTGGGGTGTCATAGTAGCCAGCAGGAACGGGTCGATGCTGACAAAGGGCTGGATGATCATCCAAAGGTAGGCATTGCCCTGTGACTTGCCCTTCATCTCCAGGCGGTTGATGTTCTCGACGCACTCGGCGGAGTTCTGCAACAACCGACGCACGGTGCGCATGGACATATAGACAACGGCATCCTTGGACGGGATGCGACCCTCGCGTGAGGCGATGAAGATGTTGCGGCAGATGGCCTCGGTGTTCTGACTGATGTCGGCCAGTGGCTCGTCGTCCATCTCATAGAGGTGACGGAGGAAGGTGCGGAACATATAATCCTCTTCCTTGATGAAGCGCAGCATGTCGTCACGGCTGTTGATGCCCTGACGGAGGGTGGTAGTCAGGAAGAAGCGGTAACGTTTAAGGATGGAAGCTTTGTCACAGACGCTGGTGCCGGTGCTGTCGAGGGAGGCGAAGAAGGGAGTGGCAGCATGAACGGCTTCGGCCAGTTCCTTGTCATCTTTATATGCACTGGTCTGCTCCTTGATGGAGAGGACATCATCGTAGCCATAGCGCCAGGTCTCGGAGAGACGGAGCAGCTCCTTGCGGATGGAGTCATGGATAAGGAGGTAGTCGTTGGCCTCATTGTGGTACTTGATGAAAACTGAGTCACCAACGAGGAACTTGTAAACGGTATCGTTTACTTCCTTCCATTCCTTCAACGACGCGGCGAATTCCTTGGTGTTGCTGGTCTTGGTAGCCTTCATTTTGCTGAGAAAACCGCGGTAGGTTTCGACGGCTCCGCGACTGGTGTCGAACTGGTATTTGTCAGGTTTATTACAAGCTGACAAAAGGACAATTATCGTCAATACGGGTAATATGGGTAATACGGTAAATATGGTATTGATAACTTGCCGGTACGCTGTCCGTTCCGACTGATAATGATAGTGTTGCAGGCTCGATTTTCCGGTTATTGCCATTGTTGATACTGGTTTGGTGAGATACTACAACAAAGATAATAAATTCTTCTCAAAATAGTGCGTTATACGCTCAATATACAACTTATTGGTTCTGTAAAACACGAAAATAGAACCAAACACATGGATTTTGGTACTAAATTCGTAATATTTTGATAATAATAGGACTTATATGCCGATAAGTGGGAATTTTTTATTATCTTTGTAAATAAATCACAGAGAAATATGAAACATATCGGATATATCGGTAATGCTCATATTAATGAGCACGACGAGAGTGTTTTCCAGCAGATGAGAGAACACGGGTGCGAGACGCTTTATACGGAAAACAGCAGGGGACGGAAACGGCCGCAATGGGAGGCGTTCATTAACGATCTCCATGAGGGCGACTGCGCGGTGCTGCTTTCCTTCGACAACGCCTTCTTCAACTTCCACGATATGATATTCTTTGTGAAGTTCTGCCGTAAGACGGGCATCCGGATTGTCTCCATCGGCGACGGACTGGATACTCAGGACGAGTTGTTCCCTGAATCGAAGACGGTCAACACGCTGGACCTGGTGTGCCGGGTGTTCAGCAAGCGCGACCGAAACGCCCACGATGACCTGGAGGCGGAACTGTACTCGAATACTTACAGTGACCGTAAGCTGAAACGGTACAAGCTGGTCATCAACATGTACAAGGCCGGATATGGTATCAAAGAGATAATGGAACGCACCGGCTACCGCAGCAAGAGCAACCTATACCGCATTCTTCACCTGTATGATGTCCAGATGGAATACCCCTCGATGTCAAGGGCTGCCAATGCGGTGGCTGTGGCACGCGTATAATAATAAGGAGTCATACTTTTCCCTTAGTTTAGACTAACGAAGATTTGGAAAGCATTCGGGAAAGGGAGGGACAAAGCGGACGGCGGCTACAGTGACGGCACAGAATTGTCTTCCCCGTCAAGAAAGCGCAAGTGGAGACCGGCAACGTCGGGCTGCGGTTGCGCCTTGGCAGGGAAGTCAATTCGCCGACACGTTCTGCGGAGCGACGAGCCTTTGCCGGATGTTTGCAGACGGTAATGGGTCGGCGGTCGGAAAAGCAGAATAGCCGTCATCCGCTTTGTGGCGTGGGCAAGGGACTCTGCGATACTTAGGCGGCGTGCAACGTCACAGTCCCCATCATCGGGTTGGGATTGTGAGGCACCTGCAAGACCCTTCTTCGTGGTGCCTCGCAACGGTGGGGCGAAGCGACAAGCCCAGACTTACGGGGATGCGGTTGATGACTGGAGAGGAAACGAAGCTTGCGTAGTCTTCACTCCAGTCATGGACCGGCATCAAAGAAAGGACGGGCACCGTCCCGCTGCAAGCGTTTGCCATGCGGTGTCTATAAATGTAGTGAAGCATGACGGCGCAAATGCGAAGCCTTGCGACTCCATGCGCAACGGAATGGAAAGACACGGCATGGCAGGAAAGTCGGGAAGGGTGGGAAAGAAAGTGGGGCGAAGCGACAAGCCCAGACTTACGGGGATGCGGTTGATGACTGGAGAGGAAACGAAGCTTGCGTAGTCTTCACTCCAGTCATGGACCGGCATCAAAGAAAGGACGGGCAACCGTCCCGCTGCAAGCGTTTGCCATGCGGTGTCTATAAATGTAGTGAAGCATGACGGCGCAAATGCGAAGCCTTGCGACTCCATGCAAAACGGAATGGAAAGACACGGCATGGCAAAGAAGTAGGGAAGGGAGGGACAGCGGAGCTGGGATGGGGCGATAGCACAAAAAACGAAGCCGGATTAACAAATTCAAGTAATATGTTTGATATTTCAAAGAATATGTTTATTTTTGCACCTATAAAGAACCAACGTATAACCAAAAGCGAGAGATTTTAATTCATATTATTCACCAACAACATTATCACGTTATGAAACATTTGAACAAGATTCGTGTTTTCACATTCGTTCTCATGCTGATGGCCGGAGGATTGTGCTCAACCGTCAAGGCGCAGGAAGCAGCTATCGTTGAACCTGATACGACCGCCACAGATCTAATGTTCTTAGTCGGTGCAGATAACAGCCTGAAGGCTCTGCCCATGGAAGACGGCAAGATGGAGAAGCACAAGAACAAGTTCGGCAAGCTCGCTTCCATCGTGAGCACCGCTGCCACAGCCGCCGGTGCCTTGGGCGGTATCGGAATGATTGCAGGAGCGGGAAGTTCTTCCTTAGGAGCCGTTGTAACAGGCGCCCAGGTGATGGGTACAGCCGCCAATGTGGGCAGCCTCGCCGACGCCGCCAACACCTTGGCAGGAGCCGAGGGCATGGACTTCACCTTCGACGGACCATCCTCTGCCTTGAAGTGCAAGAACGATGGCAAGGACGTGAGGGTGCTGGTCAACCTCAGAGCTACGAAGCGCGAGGACGGTCTGGCACTGTTCAAGGTGATAAGATTTAACAAGTCGAAGAAAGACCGCCGCTTGCAGTGGTTCCAGACCAAGGCCGCTCTCATCAATACCGATGACTCGGAAAAAGCTGACAAGGCCGGTTACCTGTCGTTCGGCTATCAGAACTACGGCGATCACAGTTCCATCCTCACAATTCCTGCCGCACAGCTGATATCGGGCGAGTATGCCGTGCTCTACCTCGGTAATATGATTACACCGACGCTCTCCAGCATCTGCTATTCGTTCTCTGTTGAGTAGTTTTTGTAGCGCAACGAGAAAACGCTACAAGCCGTATCTTCCCACAAAAAACTGATAATCAACAGATATTAAAGATGCAGAGCTCTACGCTACAGCGCTACAAGAAAATTTGGTCGTTTCATGCATCTACGTAAAAAAAAATAATCAGCCACCTGTAAAATTTTTCTCACAAGTGGCTGATTTCGTTTTTGGCTATTTGGTGATATCCTTTACTCGGTCATCAGGAGTGGCATCATCATAAAGGATGTTGCCTTTGAAGTTGAGGGTCACCTGCTGTACACCATGCTTCTGGATGTAGTGGTTAGTCGTAGTGATGTCACTATGACGTGCCTGGTCACGTGCCACAACAACACCTTGTGAGTTGGCGAGGTCGCGAATGCCGGAATCCTTCAAGCTATAGAACTGGTAACAGTCGTCCCATTTCAGGTCCTTGCGCATCTCTTTCCAACGTTTGTTGAAGTTGTCTGGATTCATGTGCTCTTTGCCAGGCAGGAATCCGTCACTAAAGAGATAGTCGCTATTGGGGCTATTGAAGATTTTCAGATCGAGCATCAGCTTGATAATCTCACTGTTCAGCCCCACATTCGCGTCTTTATGATTCTTGCTGATCTTCCCTGAGACGAATACTGTCTGATTTTTGATAGAGATGTCACCAATCTTCAGGTGGCTCAACTCGCCGGGCCGAATGAAGGTGTAATACTGCATCATGCACGCGAGTAGGAACGGACGGTCTCGTTTCACGAGATAATCGGTCATATGTCTTAGCATGTCAGCCGTGAGGTCTTTGCGGAACTTCTCGTGCTCCGGCAGCACACGGATGCGCTCGACAGGGTTCGAACCGATGTTCTTGCGACTGATTAAGAACTCCGCAAAGCTGTAGAGCCATCCTCGATAGTTGTTCCTTGTACGTGGCGAGTTGCTGCGATCAATGTAAATCCAGTCGAGGAAGTCATTACAGAACACCTCATCGAACTGGTAGGCAAACTTCATGGGAGTGGTCCTTGTCTTAAGGTACTCGTACATAACGTTGACACGGGAGCGATAACCCTGACGGGTCTTCTTCCGATCCATGCGGTCAACATACTCCAGGTAACGGTTGACGCAATCGTCGAAGAGGACATGACCACGTGATGCATCCGAGGAAACCCACGGATTCCATCCTTTCATGAGTTGGGTACTCACTACATTAATGATTTCTGTAGCGCGCCGGTTGCGTTCGGCGATACGAAGATTGGTGTCGATGGAAAACTTCTTTCGCTTCATCTTGTTGGTTACAGGGTCAATAGCGTAGAAATCTACGTACCACTCCTTCCCCTTGTGCAACTTGGGGTAAGTGTAGCCTACAAGTTCTGAAACATTGCTTCCTAGAATTTTAGAACACATTTTTTTAACATCTTTTATCGCTGATTTTTCATCGATTCAAGATGTTCGTCCAACATGGTTAACTAAAATCGTCCGGTATTCGTCCGGCGGCTTTTTACGAAAATCGCGCAACTTGTTGATTTTCAACGAGTTACGCGACATTTAGTTGCGGAGGCAGGACTCGAACGTGCGACCTCCAGGTTATGAGCCTGGCGAGCTACCAACTGCTCCACTCCGCGATGTTATCTAACTGAGAATATGTTTGTTTCTCAATTGCGACTGCAAAGGTACGAGGATTATTTGAAACTACAAAATGTTTCCGATAAAAACTATCAATAATTATCACTTGTTAACAATTGACGGTATGATGGCGGATCCTCGATGACGACAAGGCGTCAGGTCAGAACTATACGTGGTATACCTTTGTCAACCCCTATGACTTTACTGCTGACAAGAGAACCTATTACCGTCAGTACACTGCAGGCTCAGCCGCATCTGTATGCCTTCCCTTTGCTGTAGATGCGCCAAAGAACGGTGCCTTGTATACTTATAAAGGTATAGAGGGCACGAAAATCGTGATCACACCAGTGACGACCCCTGCGGCTGCTACTCCTTATTTCTTTATCCCGACCGCAAATGCCACGCTTTCTTCCTCTCAATCGCAGACGATTGCGGCAGTGACGGACCCTACGACAGAGAAATCAGAGAATGAACTTCATGGCGTCTACACAGGTAAGTCTTTCTCAAATGTCACCGGAACGGCATACGGAATGGCAGGCTCGGAATTTACTTATCACGGTAAGACCTATCCGGCTGGTACGTTTGTTAAATTCAGTTCTACAGCTTGGCTCAGTTCTTTCCGCGCTTACCTCTTACTGAGCAGTACTTCTGGGGTTAAGTCAGCCGTTATGGAGATGGCTATTGATAACACGACAACCGGCATTACTTCAATCAGTGATGCTCCTGCTGCCCATACACCTTATTATAATATAGAAGGCATGAAAGTGGAAAGTCCATCTCATGGCATTTATATTCATAACGGTCATAAAGTGATTATGAAATAATGAGCTTCAAAAATGTTAGGACAATGAAAAGATCTTATATATCCCCAAAGGCTGTTGTCATCAAGATCAGCCTTTATGATAGTTGTCTTGATGGTGATGTGTCCTTTGGTACGAACAGCGCCCCTGAATACAATGATGCTGCTGGTGCCAAGTCGGCAAGATTATCAGATGGCACGGACGATTATAGTTCAAAGACCTCGGAAAGCTGGGATGAATAGGAATGCATCTATTATCCCCATGTGAATCTCAAAGCCCCTGATACATGCTGCGTCAGGGGCTTTAAGGTCTCTCATACTATCTTTACTTTTGTTGGAGATGACAGTCGCTCCTTACTCCTGATCGGTATGATCAGTGATCTGCCTTTCCTTGACCCTTTCCAACTTCCTCTGCCTGACTACAAGGGGAACTTGCTCAACAAAGACATTACTGGTACTGAGTCCAAGTGCTTTGGGCGCACTTTGCTTCAGGTGGTGTACAATGTTGTAAATGGTCATGATAAAACGAGCTTTTGGCGTGAATACATTAAACTCTGCATAGACACGTTTGATGAATACAAAGATAAAGTTACCGGTCACGTGATGCTTGCGCAAGGACGCATAGCCACTTTGCAGACTAAAATGCCCTGCTGCCACTTGGTCTTCAATTACTTGCCGCAAGTAGAGATTGACAAAAGGTTGAACTCGGAAACCCAAGTGCAGGTTCAGTCGATATAGCGTCCCTGGGATTAGCTCATAAAAATCATAGCTCCGCTCGTTCGGTGCATCCTCATAGTCGGTGTGAACCAACCAGTAATGGTCAGCGCGCATAGGATGCTTATTGATGATAGAATACAATACTTTCTGCTCCACGTCATATTTACCTGAGAGCTTGCTCATGTATACGACACTCGTAGCAAACTTGCCGATCGATTCATCTGCCTTGATGTCAGAAATAATGTCAAAGTAGTTTCTAATATCACGCCGTTCTACATACGAGTTCCTAATCTTTACCGCATTGTACCATACATACATTACCATGCAAATGATGCCGGCAAGGAGCATCGTCACCCAACCACCATGTAGGAACTTCGCCAGGTTGGCAATGAAAAAGATTCCCTCTAAAAGTACGAAGAAGCCGATCACCGGGACCAATATCCATAGGTTCAGTCTGTTATAGTGGAGATAACATCCTAACAGCAATGTGGTCATCAGCATCGTCACCGTGATAGCAAGTCCGTAAGCCGCCTCCATATTGCTTGAAGTTTGGAAGAACAGAATGACAATGATACATAGTATATAAAGACTGACATTGATGAAAGGGATATACAATTGTCCTTTAACATCTGTGGGATATTTGATTCTCTGCCGTGGCCAGAAATGCAAGTTCATGGCCTCGCTGAAGATTGTAAACGATCCACTGATCAGAGCCTGGCTCGCCACGATGGCAGCTATCGTGGCCATTGTTATACCTATGGGGAGGAATGCTTGGGGCATGATGGCATAGAAGGGATTGATACCTGGATGCAAGTCTCCGGCATGCTTGATGACCCATGCTCCTTGTCCTAAATAGTTGCAGATGAGCATAGTCTTGACGAAGATCCAGCTAACCCGGATATTTTGCTTGCCACAATGTCCTAAGTCGGAATAGAGAGCCTCAGCACCTGTCGTGCATAGAAAGACAGCTCCTAAGATCAAGAACCATTCCGGGCTCGTGGCCAAGAGATGGATGGCATACCAAGGATTAAAAGCCTTGAGAATTGGTAGATAGTTGCCAATATGCGCCAGCCCTAAAATGCCGATCATCGTGAACCATACGAACATCAAGGGACCAAAGAGTTTGCCGATCGCATGGGTACCAAATTGTTGGATAAAGAACAGTACAGTCAGGATGGCGATGGCTATTGGGATGACAGGAGTGGATGGCTCATAAGCGCGCAGTCCCTCAATGGCAGACAGTACCGTGATAGATGGCGTGATGATGCCATCTGCAACCAGTGTGCTGGCTCCGATGATGGCAAGTAGGTAAAGCCACATCCTGCCCCGTCTCCTTACCAAGGCATAGAGCGCTAAAATGCCACCTTCCCCTCTATTATCAGCACGAAGGGCGAGCACGACATATTTCAATGTTGTCTGGAAGGTGAGTGTCCAGATGATACAAGAAACAGCACCGAGGATATAGTCGGCTGTCACCAAGGGCGTGGCACCGGTTATTGCCTTCATGACGTAGAGCGGTGACGTACCGATATCACCGTACACAATACCTAATGTTACCAACAGTCCCATCGCGCTTAGGCGATGGGAGAGACTTCCCGAAGGAGTAGTTTTCGAGGCCATTCTTTATTTTTCTAAATACAATGCGACTGCAATATTACGAAAAAGCAATGGATAATCTTCTTTCCTTTCTTCATATTTAGGTTATTTTTACGATTGGAGACATGACGGCGACATTAAAGAGCTACACACATTAATTATTAGAGAGCAAGACACGTTATTAAAATAATACAGAGCAGTCTTGCTATTTGTATGATAGATTATTGCCGCAACTCTGTCGGAAGAACGGCCATGGAAAAGCAAAATGATAAGAAAATAAGGCAAAGAATAATAAATCGCTCTTTTGATTTTGTCATCTCAGAAAAATCAGTTATTTTTGCACATAGATTATAAATGTGCAACAGCAGAACGCACGAAACAGCAGAAATAACATGTCAATCTCAAAGACAAGGCAGAAATTAGTGGATGTGGCGAGACAGCTCTTCGCCAAGAACGGACTTGCCGGCACGACGATGAATGACATTGCCGTGGCCTCGGGCAAAGGCCGCCGTACGCTTTATACTTATTTCAACCGCAAGGAGGATGTCTACTATGCGGTGATCGAATCGGAGTTGGAACGATTGAGCGACAAGCTCGACGAGGTTGCGGCGAAGAAGATTCGTCCGCAGGACAAGATTGTGGAGCTTATCTATACTCACCTGAGCATGATCAAGGAAACTGTGGTGCGCAACGGTAACCTGCGCGCAGAGTTCTTCCGCAATATCTGGACGGTGGAGAAGGTGCGCAAGAATTTCGACGAGGATGAGATAGAACTCTTCCGTAAGGTTTACGCTGACGGAAAAGCCGACGGGGAGTTCGACATTGACAACGTGGATCTCGTGGCTGATATCACTCATTATTGTATCAAAGGCTTGGAAGTGCCGTTTATTTATGGACGGCTTGGCCACGGACTTACAGAAGAGACAAGTAAGCCTCTCGTGGAAAAAGTCGTCTACGGCGCACTGGGAAACAAGCATAACAGTTTGATGAAGTAAACATGGATAACACTGACAACGACATTCGCAACAACAACTATCATACAAACGACAAAGAAGAGCAGATACTCATCAGTGTCACGGGACAAGACCGCCCCGGACTGACGGCTCAGATCACAAACATACTGGCTAACTACGACGCTACGGTGCTGGATATTGGCCAGGCTGATATCCACGCCACGCTCTCTCTGGGCATACTCATTCGCATCGATGACCGGTCGTCGGGGCAGGTGATGAAAGAATTGCTATTTAAAGCCAACGAGCTCGGCGTAAACATTGGCTTTTCTCCCGTCACTGACGAGGAATATGAAGACTGGGTCAGCCGCCAGGGCAAGAACCGCTATATCCTTACCGTCATCGGACGCTCACTCTCTGCACGTGACATTGCCGGGGCCGCAAAGATTGTAGCAGCGCAAGGGCTGAACATCGACTCTATCATCCGTCTCACGGGTCGTCCGAGCATCATGCACCCCGAGCGCAATGTGCGGGCTTGCATCGAGTTCTCGCTCCGCGGCACTCCCGAAGACCGGCAGCGCATGCAAGCTGAGCTGATGCAACTCTCGCAGGGCATGGGTATCGACTTCTCGTTTCAGCGCGACGACATGTACCGCCGCATGCGCCGTCTCATCTGTTTTGATATGGACTCCACACTCATCCAAACCGAATGTATCGACGAACTGGCAGAGCGGGCAGGCGTCGGTGACAAGGTCAAGGCAATCACAGAGCGGGCCATGCGTGGCGAGATCGACTTCAAAGAGAGTTTCACCGAGCGCGTGGCTCTGCTGAAAGGACTCGACGTGAGCGTGATGCAGGACATTGCCGAGCATCTGCCCATCACCGAGGGCGTGCCCCGACTGATGACTGTGCTCAAGCGCTGTGGCTATAAGATCGCAATACTCAGCGGTGGCTTCACCTATTTCGGCGAATACCTACAACGCAAGTTCGGCATCGACTATGTATATGCCAATGAGTTGGAGATAGGCGAAGACGGGAAACTCACCGGACATTATGTCGGTGACATTGTCGACGGCAAGCGCAAGGCCGAACTGCTCAAGCTCATCGCTCAGGTAGAGAAAGTCAACCTCGCACAGACGATCGCTGTAGGCGACGGTGCCAACGACCTACCAATGATCACAGAAGCCGGACTGGGCATTGCCTTCCACGCCAAGCCGCGTGTGCAGGCCGGAGCCCGTCAGAGCATCAACAGCCTGGGCCTCGACGGTGTGCTCTATTTCCTCGGCTTCAAAGACAGCTACATCGAAGAGCCTAAGTCCATGGAGATAAAGGGCTAATAAAATATGACAATCACAAAACAAGAAATGTAATCTATAAAATATTGTAAGACATGACAAAAGCTATTATCACGGTAGTGGGCAAGGATGCTGTGGGCATCATGGCCAAAGTGTGCACCTATCTCGCCGACAACCAGGTGAACATCTTGGATATCACGCAAACCATCGTAGACGGATTCTTCAATATGATGATGATCGTCGACGTGACGGCCACACAGAAGACCTTCGAGCAAGTGAGCAATGAGCTAACCGAGATCGGAAAGAGCATCGGCGTGCAGACAAAGATACAACTGGAAGAAATCTTCAACCAGATGCACCGCATCTAATCATGGAGGAATAAGACAATGATAGACCTGTCAGAAGTCCTCGAAACCAATAAAATGGTTGAAGAGGAGAATCTCGACGTGCGCACCATCACTCTGGGCATCAGCCTGCTGGACTGTGCTGACGACAGTGTGGACGCATGTTGCGAGAAGATATACAACAAGATTACTACATTGGCCCGCGACTTGGTACGCACGGGTGAGGAGATCTCGCGCGAGATCGGCATCCCCATTGTGCACAAGCGCATCAGCGTGACACCTATCTCACTCATCGGTGCTTCGTGCTGCCACACCACGGGCGACTTCGTGAAGATCGCCCAGACACTGGACCGTGCCGCCGCCGCTGTGGGTGTCAACTTCCTCGGTGGCTTCTCCGCACTTGTCAGCAAGGGCATGACACCCGCCGACGAGTTGCTCATCCGATCTATTCCGCAGGCTTTGGCCACTACCGACCTTGTCTGCTCGAGTGTCAACGTGGGCAGCACAAAGAACGGACTGAACATGGACGCTGTGAAACTCATGGGCGAGATCGTCCGCCAGGCTGCCGAAGCCAGTGCCGACCGTCTGTGCATCGGCCCCGCCAAGCTCGTGGTCTTCTGCAATGCCCCTGACGACAACCCGTTCATGGCCGGTGCTTTCCATGGAGTGAGCGAGGGCAACGCCGTTGTCAATGTCGGTGTTTCCGGTCCTGGTGTAGTAAAATATGCATTGGAGCAGATGGACCGCCGCGCCCGTGAGAATGGCGGTCGCGAGGCTAACTTCGAGACGCTCTGCCAGACCATCAAGAAGACAGCTTTCAAGATCACGCGTGTAGGACAATATGTAGCGCAGGAGGCCAGCCGCCGCTTGGGTGCCGAGTTTGGTATCATCGACCTCAGTCTGGCACCGACACCGGCTGTCGGAGACTCTGTAGCCGACATCTTGAAATGCATCGGTGTGGAGCAGCCGGGTGCGCCAGGTACCACCGCTGCCTTAGCCTTGCTCAACGACCAGGTGAAGAAGGGCGGTATCATGGCCAGCTCTTATGTCGGCGGACTCTCCGGTGCCTTCATCCCCGTCAGCGAGGATCAGGGTATGATCGACGCTGTCAATGCCGGAGCACTGAACATCGAGAAGCTCGAGGCGATGACCTGCGTCTGCTCGGTGGGACTCGACATGATCGCAATTCCCGGTGACACTCCTGCCACGACGATTTCTGGCATCATTGCTGACGAAGCCGCTATCGGTATGGTGAACCAAAAGACCACAGCCGTACGCGTCATTCCGGTCATTGGCAAGCGTGTCGGCGACAGCATCTCATGGGGCGGATTGCTTGGACACGCACCCATCATGCCGGTCAACACCTTCTCTTCCGAGCGACTTGTCAACCGTGGCGGCCGCATTCCCGCCCCCGTCCACTCGTTTAAGAACTAAAAGGGGCCCCTACCCTATCTCCAAGAACAATTATCCCGGGCAACAAGTCGTTGCCCGGGATAACTTTTGTCTGTCCATTTGATTCTTCTTTTGCACTGGCAGTCTTGCTAATTTCTAATTTATTACGCCATCTTCTTGTCATCCTCAATCACCTGATGCAGCATACTGACATCGTTGAAGAGGAAAGAGGTATGGTCGCCAAAGACGTTCCATGGCGTATTTTCAAAGTACACAACATTCGGAGGTTTTCAGTTGTTTTGGGTGCGGTATCTTCTCAATACAATTTTCAAAGTTTCTATATTCCCACTTACTCTTGTTCATGCCTGATTCTTGTTATATCTGTTCTACGTTGCTTTTCCTGTGTCTGCCTATTGCGTTGTTTGTCTACGTGTTGTCTTAGCCGAACAGGTCGTCCAAGACGACCTGGCTCTGCACAATGCCGCTATATTTCCCTTGTTTGATGCCGTATGTCGTCACCATGGTGAGGTGTACCGTCTGCTTCGGCGACAGTGTAGCTTTCAAGGCTTCGATTCGTTCCTTGAGCTTGATATTCTCCTCCTTGTTAATCTCATAGGGCATTCCGGTAAATTTCATCTCACAAAGGTTGACGACATTGTCGTTTCTGAAGATGAGCATGTCCACCTGCACCCCCGTATGCTCATCATTCCCTTTCAGGCACCATGCCGACAGCGATGTCTTCACGCCGCCTATTTCCAGTGCCCGCTTGATCTGCGTGACGTGCTGCCAGCATAGCTGTTCAAAGGCGACACCATGCCAGGACTTTAGGATGTCTGAGGCCTGGTTGTCTGACATGAAGGTGCTGTCTTTGCCGTGTTGCTCGACATATTTCAGCCAGAACAAGCAGAAGTTGTCAATCAGTTTGTATCTCTCCTGCCGGCCCGTCACACCATAAGGGGTATATTTCTGTATGAAGTCGCTCTCGGCTAACGACGCTAATGTGTTGGTGAGTCCGCCTCCCAATGGCAGCCCAGTAGCCTTGGCTATCTCTTCTCGCGAAAAACCACTGTTGCGCGTGGCGAGCAGGCGGATGACCTTTTTGCAGTCGTCAGCATTGCTGAAGATAGCGCTAAACAGTCTGTTGAATTCATCTCTCAGCCTTGGACCTCTGCCAAACAGGATTTTGTCTACGTTCCTTTCAAAGCTGAGACCTTTGCGGAAATAGCTCAGGTAATAGGGAATGCCACCAAAGACCATATATGTCTGTGCGATGTCGTAGCGTGAAAGTTCTATCTGCTCATGGCGGAAGTATTCCTCACATTCTGTCAGGGTAAACGGCGAGAGCTTTATCTCGTCGGTGAGCCGTCCATACAGTCCTCCTTTGCTGTGAGTGAGGTTGCCCAAAATCCACGAGGTGGCACTGCCGCAAACGATCAGCATGATGTTGTCACGGCCACTGCACCACCCATTCCAGAAGTTCTCAAAGGCAGGTAGAAATCCCGAGCGTGGGGTGTCAAGCCAAGGCAGCTCATCAAGAAAGATGACTTGCCGGCTACCGTTGTCGAGTTGCGTAAGCAGCTGTTCTAACAAGAAGAAAGCTTCCATCCATGTCTTGGGCATGCGCACGCCTTCCAATCCCTGATTAAGAAGAGAAAAGTAGAAACTCTCTAACTGCGTTTTCATTCTGTTTCGCTCTCCTTCCTGATCTACTGGAGATACACCGGTGTGCTGGAAAGTGATGCGGTCCTTAAAAGCCTGCTTGATGAGGAATGTTTTGCCTACACGCCGTCTGCCATATACGGCGACAAACTCCGGCTTGTCGCTTCGGTAGAGTCTATCCAACTCTTTTAGCTCCGCTTTTCGGCCTATAATCGTGCTCATAATCGTCTTTATTTTGCCCAAAGTTAGCAAAAATGTTTGAATCGGCAAAATATATTAGAGTTTATCTTGCCGAAAGTGTCTAAAAAAGATATAAACGGCAAGATATATCTCAAAGGAAGCTTGCTGCGCAATCCTTGCAAACATCCCTTTTCAGCAGGGTATTGCTGGTGACACCGGCAATACCCTGCGGGATTAGGGTGCCATGGAGGGCCACCCCAACAAAACCACCCGAATACTCTACGGGGCTAAAGCTGTACATGATTTTAGTTAGTAACGTTTAAAAATTAACTTGGTATTTTTTTATCTCGCCATGAAACCTTGTAGTTCCATTTAGGGAGATCTTTATCGAAGTTGAAACGGGCTAAGAGCTTTTGGGCCTTCAGCCCGTTTCATTCCATCCTTTGATGTTTTTTTATCCATTGATGTTTTTTCAACCGTACAGTTCAAAAAAAACTGTCTTGCTACTCAGAACATTCGCGGCGTGGCTCTTTCGCGCTACGAATGTGCAGAGATGCAAGACAAGTTTTCTGTTTTCATTCAAGTCTGAATCCTATCGGAAGTCAGAGAAAGCATTGTCATCAAAGAGCCAATCATTCTTTTTGGCATAATCATCCTCTGATACGTCGTTTCCTGTGTTATCAATAGGAAGTGGCGATTTACCAGACATAGCATCGTGAGAAACATCAGAAGCTGCAAACACGCTGTGAGCATCACCTTGGAGACTGTGAGAGAGTAGTTTTGACTCTTCTTCACATTTTATTAAGAAGATTGTCGGAATAATATAATCTTTTTTCATCTTTGTGACAATTATTTCTTTACATATTTCTTACCATTAACTATATAAATGCCTTTAGGCAGTCCGTTAAGATTAAGAGCTTTACTACGAACCAACCGTCCATCTATGGAATAGACATCAGCAGAATGAGTAAGAATACCACTCTCAAAGAGCAGATTTTCAATGCCTGTAGTATTGTCTTCATCATTTTCAAAACCGTTTACACTCATATTTTGTAGCGAAATCGCCTTTGCGTTAGCAGTTTTCCTATTAAAATAGATGTAAGATCGGTAAGGTTTTATATTCATTCCATCTTTAGGAATACGTGAGAGAACACCATTCTTCGTCACTACGTAAGATCCTTCAGTAAGCGTAGTATTATTAGTGAATGTACCCTTAAAGACGAGTGCATCGCTCTGCATTGGCTTTGCAGAAGGATATGTATCTCCATCAGTTCCTACACTAAAAAGCGGACTGTCAGCCTCACCGAATGTGGCGCGGGTTATTATGCTACTGATGACTGAATGGTCTGTCTTTTCATTATCTTCCTTCTTGGTAGGGAAAATAAGATAAGGATAACCGGCGATGATGTCCTGATTGGCATGCTCGATAAACATCACTTTCTTGTTGGAAGTGTCGATGTAGTTCATCAGCACCACCATGGTTCCGTCGCCGAAGACCTTCTCTATCTGTCTCCTATTGATGGAATAAGGCAGACAGATGGCATTCCAACGATTCTTATAGAATGTACGATTTAGTGTGACATTCGCATTCTTTGCAGTAGGCGCAGGATAGTCTTTTGTATCGTCGAGCGTGACAGATTCTGTTGGTGTCAAATCACCTGCCAACGGATTGTTTGCTATGATTTCGTGTTTTGAATTGAAATTCAACTGCTTATCCTTTGTGAAGTTAAAGCCGGCGATACCCATCTTTGCATCGTTGGAGAAGATGTAGTAGGTCTTGCCCGGGAGGACGTTGAATGTATAGCGCACGATACCTTTATCTACGATACCATATCCCTTACCGAACTTTATTATGTTCTGCGTCATGCCGGGGCTGTTCCATTTGTCGAGCAGAGTTACAGCATAATTATCTCCACTTACATCTACAATATTCTGCTTGAACCGTTCATAGAGCAGTTGGCTATAAGCAGTATTGTTAACATAGTAAGAATACTCAGCGCGTGCACGTCCGTCATCTTTCCATACCTGAGAGACAATCTTCGACTTAGTGTCAGTGACGACATCTTCGATTACCTGTCCTGCCTCATCAGCCACATACACCTTCTTGATAGAGATGTCGTATGGCTCGTTTGGAGCGATTTGTTGCCCGAAATATGTTTGCTGAGAGCCAGTCAGATTGCGCTCCATACAACCTTCTTGCAAGACATAGACGCTGATGATGCCAGCCTCTGTAGGCTCTATCTTGGCATACGATCCACGGCAAGGAAGCGTCCAGGCTGTGCTATTGTTTATTACAGTTGTTAAGAACAATCCTTTGTCTTCATCGCCATCCATTTGCTCACTCGATGCGGCATGGGTACCACCAGTGTAGTAGCTGAGATCTGTGTATGTATCACCATCGGTAGTAGGTCCATTTTCATCATATACGGAACTATAACCATTAGTATCATTGGTAGTCTTTTTCAGCGGCATACCATTCCATTCCTTTTTCTCGGTGTAGCCGTCAGTGTATTTGTTGAAATAAGTATGATTATTATTATAATTCCATCCTCCGAGAGTCAGCGTGACAGCATTGTCCGTAGTTTTGAGGACATCACCTACGTTGAATGGATTATTATCATGATTATCATTACTAATCTTGACAGAATATCCAGTCTCTTTATTCGGCACATCAATCTCATAACGGGCAATGATGCGGCTTGAAGACTCATAGAGACCAGCATTTTCATTGTTGCAGTCATACTCGTTGTCGTTTTGCAACTCTGCGTAGATGTAAGCCGAACCGGGAATGCCTGTCGCCTTTACTGTTGGCTGGTTGTTTTCGACTTTAGTGATGTATGCCACGTGGGGAGCTGAGCTCCAGAACTTTATCTTACCAGAATACTTACTATCCTTCAAATCTTGGAAATTAATTTGATTACCATAATTTGTTCCATTCTCTATCAATAGAAGTTGGGGGTAACCAGTATATTCAGTAACATTTACATTTTTCAAGGCTTCAGAACCGAAATCCACTTTAGATACCCTATTAATATTAGTTTCGCCTGTGGATGTTCCAAAACACAGGTCAGCATACACCTTATCCGTACTGCCGATAGACTTGAATGAGATGGTGCCATTCACGTTACATGTACATGTCTGCCGTCCACTGCCTGAAACTTTTGTGATGACGGTTTTGGAGTTAGAAATCGAAAAATCGCCTTGGAATTGCTGATTGTTCCATTCATTAAGCCAAACGTTTTGTATATCATCATACTCATAGCGCAAATACTGACCAGCAGGAGCATTAGAGATTGTCATCACAGTTGCAGTTGCATAGTCACCTGCCTTTGCCACACCCGTTACCTTCAGACGCTTATTTTTCATATCAATCTGAATCTGTCCCGTAGTTCCTGTCTTGAACTTCAGTCCACGGAAAGCAGGGATGACCCCAATGCCGTCGTATGTCAGCTCTGCCTCAGTGGAAAGCGGCTTGTTAAGGGTATATACTTGAGTATCACTATTGTATGTCCAAAGACTTCCAGTTGCCTTGAGTTTATCCTCACTGAGCAATGCCGTGTTGGCGATGTTCTTTTCGAAGTCCCATGAGTTAGGGCTGTAGTTCTTTGCCGTTATGATAGCCTGTATCTCCTGAGGAGTCAGCGCACGACTGTAGATTACTATATCATCAAAAGCGAACGCAGGGTCGTAACCGAAATTAGTGTATGTAGCGTTCAGACCTCCTATGATGATATGGTTGATAGTGTCGAGCCCAGCTGTAAGGTCTTGACCGCTGCCTACGATGATCTGGCGGCTCTGAGTCAGCTCGCCATCTACATACATATCCACGTTGCGCAGATTGTTGTACATCACCATTGTGATATAATGCCAGTTGCGGTCCAGATAAAGGTTTTTCTTGTAAAAGCCCGCCTCGCCGCTATTGTCGCAATAATCGCCAAACATATTGTCGGCATAATAACGCACCTGGTTGTTTGTAGCATTTTTCAAGAAGCCGTTTGTATTACCATTGCATCGGATATTAAACATACTTTGATACTCCCTGTGAGATTCGTCTTTACAGTCATCGCCAGTAGGAGCATACAGGTTAGAATGATATGGACCAGAGAGATAAAGCATAGAAGCATCGAAGTAAGACAGTCCGGCATCTACAGCCACCCTGCCGTTCACCCAGAAGCCTATCGTAGCGGCACCAGATTCTTTAATCGGAGAGAGAGCTTTTTGGGGGAGCACTGCTCGCATATAGTTTTGTCCAGCAGAACGGTCGAAGAACTGAGCTTTGGGGATATTCTGAAAATAATTACCGAATATCGCATCGTTGTGTATCACATCGGATATTCCCCATGTATTCTTGTCAATATCTCCATCGTGGCGGCAGTAGAGATTATAAACATCATATTTGGGAGAATCATCAGATGCGGAAGAATCAGGATATTTGGGAGCTTCACCAGTGAATAATACGTAACTGTAATCACCATTTTTGTCCTTTGCACCTCCTGTGCGAATTGCGCCAGACTCCTCTTGAATGAGATCAATAATTTTTTTAGTCGTAACGTCTTGTTTCTTCACATCCTCAAAATCAATCTTGACAATAAGACCGTCATTCTCCCAGCCAGATGTCAATTTACACTTACCGGAGTTTTCTGTTTCTCCTACCTTATTTATTACTCCGGCATAGATGCCGTTACTACCGGTGATGAAAAGCATCATCACCATAAATGTTCTAAGGAAGAGCGACCTACAGACGCCACTTCCTCTGCTACTGAAAAAATGTAAATTCATATTTCTGTGATTTTAATTTTTCGGATTATTATTCTTCGTCGTCAGATAACAAATTGGCTTTTTCTCGTCAATTATAGTGTTTCGTCGGATTACTATTTGCTGGTAGTTGAATTGTAAGTTTTCGAATGATTGTGAGATTACTACTTCTTTTTCAAGCCGCAAAATTACAACTTTTCCGATGATTTATATTTCTATAACGTACCAATAACTTTCGCTAATGTTACATAAAGAGGGAAATATACGAAAATGTTACATGAGGAAAAGTTCGTGTTACACCAGAGAAAGTTGTCCGATTTTTCCGAAAGACAGCAGGGGGATTACATGACACTGCGCAACATACTGTATATCAACACCTTGCAAAAGCATAGCTTTTACGTTGCAATAACTATGATATTACGTGGTAATAACTATGCTTTTACGATGCAATAACTATGATATTGCATCGTGAAAGCTTAGCTCTTGCGAAATTTTCCTATTTCATACACTATCTATACAGTTGAGCCAAGCAAAAAGCTAAGCAAAACAATAACTTTATTCAAAATTTACAGAAAAAACATTCAACGACTCCTTGTCTTCCACAAAGCCATAGGATGAAATTTGATTCTATTGACCATCTCTTTATCTTCGAACAGCAATTCTGGAATATACTTCTTGTCATTGAATTCCCGCACATATTCTTTCTCTGATTCTGTCAGAACCAATAGCTTTGAGAGAAAGTCTTTCACTTCTGTCTTGGCTTTTTCAAAGTCAAAATGCTCACTGCGCCTAAGCACAGGCAAGAGTTGCGAACGAATCTGCGGAAAACGGATTTTGTCTATCTGCGGAAAGTCAGTATATTCCGTAGGCGTAGCGTTGTCTTTTCTGCTTGAGCCAACAGTCAGATAAAAGACGGTCGCTTTTCTCAGCGACGTTTTCTCTTCATCGCTCACGAATAGCTGATGCTTCACCATGTTATAGACATCATAAATATCACGTGCAGCACTTCTACCTATCAAGGCGTTTATCTTAGTGGCGAACAATTCGACAGGTGAAAGAGAACGTACCTTCACATCGCTCAGAAACGGAATGGACACATGAGTCTCTATGGCAGGCAGGATATGGCAACGGTCGGAATAGTTGATTTCTATCTTGATGCCATCGTTGTTGCCTGCAGCATTGGTATAATGAAACACCCATGAGTCAAGCGTATGCGGTGTCTTGGAGCCAGGCGCAAGATGATAACCATCCGACTCCATATAGCGTAGAATCTCGTTATTCACTTCTTGGCGAATGGAGAGCATGGATTCTCGGTCGCAATCCACCGTAAAGTCAAGGTCTATATCTACCGAGAGTCTTGGCAGTTGGAAAACGGTGAGATTGATGGCTGTGCCACCTTTCAGCACAAGAGATTTAGACAGCAAAGGACTGTCATGGAAATAGTTGAGTATCTCCACCAATCGCATCACCTTTTCGAGGTTGTCGCGAATAAAGCCTTGCTCCTTGGCGATGATGTCAAGAGCTTGTTTGTTATATGAGTTCATATTCTTCCTTTGATGTTAGTTCTTGCGGCACATACATGCGCCA
>Ga0310695_10001802_pt1 | contig 48077 bp, 44 predicted proteins | sample RumenRJG_04DNA_FD_203882 | JGI IMG/M metagenome (GOLD analysis project Ga0310695, IMG submission 203882) | Bovine rumen microbial communities from Lethbridge, Alberta, Canada - RJG_04 (v2) (version 2) | ecosystem: Host-associated > Mammals > Digestive system > Stomach > Rumen | place: Canada... | reverse complement strand
GCACGCTTGATGTCGCTCTGCACACAGGCGATGGCCGCAGCGTAGAATGCGGTGAATGCACCCACCACGCAGATAATCTCCATCGCGCCCTGCTCGATGACATAGAGCGGGAACAGACGAGCCACCAAAAACACACCTGCCACAACCATGGTAGCGGCGTGAATCAGAGCCGACACCGGCGTGGGGCCCTCCATGGCGTCGGGCAGCCAGATGTGCAACGGATACATCGCACTCTTGCCTGCACCGCCAATGAAGATGAACGTCAATGCCCATGCCATGACCGAGCAACCCAAGAATGTGGCACCACCGCCAGTAGCGATAGCACTCTGGGCAACCTCGAGGCTGTTGGCACCATTGGGACCGAACACCAGTTGGTCGAAGTCGAACGTGCCTGTGTAATAACTCAGGATCATGATACCCAGCAGGAAGAACAAGTCGGCCAGACGGGTGACGATGAACGCCTTCTTGCTAGCATGCACGGCAGCAGGCGACTGATAATAGAAACCAATGAGCAGGTAGGACGACAGACCCACCATCTCAAAGAAAATAAAAATCTGGAACAAGTTGGTTGCCACCACCAGACCCAGCATCGAGAAGGTGAACAATGCCAGGAACGCATAGTAGCGCTGGAAGCCTTTCTCGGCATGGCCGTGATGATCGCACATGTAACCCAGACTGTAGAGGTGCACCATCAGTGACACCGTGGTGATGACAATGAGCATCATCGCCGCAATCGGGTCGAGCATGATGCCCATGCGCACAACCAATGTCTTGGTGAACGAGAGCCAGTCGGGATTGAACACCACCACTGCCTGGCGCACGCCATCGGCCACTTGACCCTGGTCAGAGCCGAAGAAGTAGGTCAGCGCCACACCATAGGCAATCACAGTGGTGATGAGCATGCCAATCACGCCCAGCACACCGGTGAGTTTCTTGTCCATCTTCACACCTGCCAGTCCCAAAAAGAAGAACATCAGCAGGGGGATGGCAATGACTGCAATTGTATAACTTAGAGGCATAGTCGTTAGAATTTCAGTTTAGTGAGTTCGTTGATGTCCACCTTGCGGGCCACGCGGAAGACGTTGATGATGATAGCCAGTGCCAGAGCCGTCTCGGCGGCTGCGATGGCGATGGCAAACAGCGTGAAGAACATGCCGTCCATCTGCCCGGGGAACAAGTAGCGGTTAAACACGACAAAGTTGATATCGACCGAGTTGAGCATCAACTCGAGCGAAATCATGATGGCAATCATGTTTTTGCGCGTCAGAAAGCCATACACGCCACAGCCAAACATGACCAGGCTGGGCACCAAATACATAAGTAATGTCAGATTCATTGTATGTTCCTCCTTTCTTGATTAACGACGACGGGCAATCACAACACCACCGATGATGCATGCCAGCAACAAAACACTGACCGCCTCGAACGGCAGCAGATAACCAAACTTTTCGGTACTGAGCAGCCAATGCCCGATGGTCTCGATGCTCATGTCAGACACCTCGGCCAACTGACGGTGGCAGAAATTGGCATACGAGAACAGCCCATAGCCACAAACCGCCACACCGAGCAGTGCCGCAACTGCACCTAAAATGCGTCGCGACGACTCAATGCGCTGCGCATCCTTGCCAGGCTGATGTGTCAGCAAAATGGCAAAAACAAACAGCACCACAATGCCACCGGCATAGACCGCAATCTGCACTGCACCCAGAAAGGCATAGTCCATCTGGAAGTAGATGACCGCCGTTGCAAAGAGCACGAACAGCAGATAGGTGGCCGAACGCAGGATCTGTCGCGTGGTGACGGTAAGCACCGAGCACACGATGATGACCAGCGCCACCACGAAGTACAGGATGAGATTTCCTACTGATTCCATTTTATTCTTGTTTTTCGTTGTTGTCTTCGTTCTTAGGAGCAGCAACCTCCGTTACCTCTCCAGCCGGCTTGGCCGACTCGGCAGGAGCAGCGGGTTTGGCGGCAGGAGCCGGTGCTGCAGGAGCAACGGGTTCGTCCTTCTCGGGCAGATAGTTGAGTTGCTTGACTAACGCCTCGCGACGGAAGACAGCCTGCTCAAAGTCGTTGGAGAACTCCAAAGCGTGTGTGGGACATGTGGTCACGCACAGGTCACAGAATGTGCAACTGCCCAAGTCGTAGATGTACTTGTCGAGTTTCACCTTCTTCTTGCCGTTAGGCAGATCGACCATGCGTGTGTCGATGTGGATTGTACCATTAGGGCAGTTGCGCTCACATGTCTTGCAAGCGATGCACTTGTGGTTTCCGTTCTCATCATAGATTAATGTGAGAGTTGCACGGAACCTTTCTGGTATCTTCAGTGTAGCCCGATTCTCGGGGTACTGTTCGGTCACTTTTGGGGTCACGAGTTCCTTGCCTGTGACCTGCATACCCTTTATCAGGCTGTGAATGCCCGTAAAAAGAGAAACGAAATATTCCTTGATGCTCATTTCTTCTAAGTTTTTGCTAGTTATCCCACCAGTTGGGGTCTCAGGATTGCCACCTTGTGACCCCACTGTCAGGACTTCGTTAACATATTATCGCTGCACCTGCCCACCGATGATGTCGAGCAACTCGGTCGTAATGCTTTGCTGGCGCAACTTGTTGTACTCGAGGTTCAGTTCGTCGAGCAGTTCCTTGGCGTTGTCACTGGCCGTCTGCATGGCCATCACACGCGAGGCTTGCTCGCTGGCTGCACTCTCGGTAAAGACCTCCTGCATCATCGCACGCAAGTGCAATGGCAGCACACTATTGAAGATAGTGTTGGCATCCGGCTCAAAGAGACAAGGCTCGGCTGCTGCACGCGCATCCATCTGCTGGGCAATCGACTCGTAGCTCACCGGCAGCAGTTGCTCACGCGTGAACAACTGGCGGCTAGTGCTCTTGAAGTGCATATACAACACCTCAACGCGGTCGAAGTCACCATCCAGGAAGCGGTTGCGCAACATCGCGCTCAACTCATTGAGTTCATTGCCCGTGCTGCGGGTGTTCAGACTCGTGCGCTCGACCTGCAGGCCATCGCCGGCAATCTTGAGTGCGGCCTTGGTCAATTTCTTGCCCACGGGTATGATCGTGATCTTGATGTCACTGCCAAATTGCTCATGCGCCTTGTTGATGGTGGTGAGCAAATGCTTGAACAGGTTGATGTTGAACGCACCGCACAGACCGTCGTCACTGCCGAACACCACCAAGGCCAAGTGCTTAACGTCGCGAGTGACGATGAGCGGCGACGAGAATTCCTGGTCAGTGACAAGCAAGTGACTGATCACATGCTGCACCATGGCGCGATAGGGCGACAGGCGCTGCAACTGATAAGTGGCCTTGCGCATCTTGGCCGACGAAATCATCTTCATCGCACTCGTCGTCTTCTGCGTCGATGCGACCGAGCCAATGCGGCTTTTTAATTCACGTAGTGTTGACATTATTTTTTAGACTTTAGGCTTTAGACTTTAGACTTTAGTTGCTGATTTTCATCAAACTATATACTAATGTCCAATGTCTAACATCTAAACACTAGTTCTCGTACTTGCCGGCAATCTCGCGAGCAGCGTTCTTGAGTTTCTCCATCACATCGTCGTCGATCTTGCCACTGCGCAAGACATCGAGCACATCGCTCTGATGCTTGGCCCTGAGATAATGGACGAAGAGTTTCTCAAACTCACCCACCTGATCGACGGGCACACGCTGCAGCAAGCCGTTGACACCACAATAGATGATGGCAACCTGCTCCTCGACAGCCATAGGCTCGTACTGAGGTTGGACGAGCAGACGCTCGTTCTTGCGACCAGTGTCGATGGTGCGCGCGGTCACGGGGTCGATGTCGCCACCAAACTTGGTGAACGCCTCAAGCTCACGATACTGTGCCTGAGCAATCTTGAGCGTACCGGCAACCTTCTTCATACACTTGATCTGAGCGTTACCACCCACACGGCTCACCGAGATACCCACATTGACAGCCGGACGAATACCGGCGTTGAACAATGCGGTCTCCAGATAGATCTGACCGTCGGTGATCGAGATGACGTTGGTGGGAATGTAAGCACTCACGTCGCCAGCCTGCGTCTCAATGATGGGCAGAGCAGTGAGCGAGCCACCACCCTTGACCATGGGCTTGAGCACATCGGGCAGATCGTTCATCACCGATGCCACTGCCTGGTTCTCATTAATCTTGGCCGCACGCTCGAGCAGACGACTGTGCAGATAGAAGATATCGCCAGGATAAGCCTCACGTCCTGACGGACGTTTCAAGATCAGCGAGATCTCACGATAGGCCACAGCGTGCTTCGACAGGTCGTCATAGATGACCAGTGCATCGCGACCGGTGTCACGGAAGTACTCACCGATGGCTGCACCGGCAAAGGGAGCATAGTAGCGCATCGAGGCCGAGTCGGCTGCTGTTGCTGCCACCACCACGGTGTAGTCCATGGCGTTGTGCTCCTTGAGTGTATTGACAAGGGCTGCCACAGTCGAGGCCTTCTGCCCGATGGCCACGTAGATACAGTAGACTGGCTTGCCAGCCTCATAGTTCTGACGCTGATTGATGATGGTGTCGACAGCAATAGCGGTTTTGCCAATCTGTCGGTCACCAATGATAAGCTCGCGCTGTCCACGACCGATGGGAATCATCGAGTCGATGGCCTTGAGACCAGTCTGCAGCGGCTGGTTCACTGGCTGACGGAAGATGACACCAGGAGCCTTGCGCTCAAGCGGCAGGCGGATGCGCTTGCCGTCGATGGTGCCGCGTCCGTCGATGGGCTCGGCCAGGACATTGATGACACGTCCCAGCAGTCCCTCACCCACCTGGATAGAGGCAATCTCGCCCGTGCGGCTCACCTTCATGTTCTCGCTGATGGAGTCGACCTCATTGAGCAGAATGACACCAACGTCACTCTCCTCAAGGTTCATAGCAACACCTGTGACCCCGTTCTCGAACTGCACCAGTTCGTTGGCCTCAACATTGCTCAGACCATAGACGTGCGCCACACCGTCGCCCACCTCCAGCACCGTACCGACTTCCTCGAACGATACATTGCGCTCAATGTCGCTCAGTTGTTGTTTCAGTATGTCGGATATTTCGCTTGGGTTAATCATTTGAATTAACTTAAGAGTTTAAAACGCAATTTATTCAATTCATTCTTGACCGACGCGTCAAGCAGCACATCGCCCACCTTGACGGTGAAACCGCCGATGAGATTCGGGTCCAGATTCTGCTCCACTTCCAGCGTGGTTCCAGGCATCTGCTTGCGCACGATGTCAACCACGGCATCGGCCTGCTCAGGGGGCAGCTGGGTTGCAGATGTAATCTCGACCTTGGCGATATCATGCTCTTGCCGGTAGAGGTTCACATAAGCGAGTGCGATTTTTCGCAAAAACTCGGCACGATTGTTTCTGATGACCAATAACAAGAACTTGTCGAGCGAACTACCGGGCTTAGCACCCACGAGCTGCATCATCACTCGCCCCTTGTCGGCCTCGGCTACATAGGGGTTGAGCAATACTCGCTTGATTTCGTCCAGACCCGTGAATCCACGGCTGAGCGGCTTCAACTGCTCATAAATCTCTTGCGAGTCGCCGTTCTCGACGGCCAACTTGTAGAGCGCCTTGGCATATCGCTTGGGAATGAGTCCGTCATTCATAGTCGGTTAGTTTTTAGTCTCGACCTCGTTCAAGTACTTGTCGACGAGTTCACGCTGCGCCTGGTCGTTCGACACATTCTTGCGCAGCACCTTCTCGGCAATCTGGAGTGCAATCTCGCTCACCTCGCGGCGCAACTGCTTCTCGCTCTCCTTCTTGGCCTGCTCAATCGACACCATAGCGGCTTCAGAAACTTTCTTGGCTTCGACGGCTGCCTCGCCACGCGCATCCTCAATGATCTGGTTGCGCATCTTGGCAGCATCGCGAAGGATATCGGCCTGTTGCTGGCGTGCCTCGGCCAACAGGTGGTCGGCCTCGGCCTTGGCATTGTCCAAGTTTGCCTTAGCCTCCTGCGCATAAGCCACACCCTTGTCAATCAAGTCGGCACGCTCCTCCATACTCTTGATGATGAAGGGCCAGGCCAACTTGGCAAGGATGCAGTACAGGCACAGGAATGCCACAAACATCCAGAACACCAGGCCAAATTCAGGCGTGAAAAGTTCCATCGTCTACCGTGTTAATTATTGGATAAAGATGGCAAGGAAGCAAACAATCAGAGCCACGAATGCGACACCCTCGATCAGAGCGGCAATCACAATCATGTTACTACGGATATCATTGGTTGATTCGGGCTGACGGGCGATTGCCTCCATGGCCGAGCCACCAATCTTTCCAATACCAATACCTGCTGCAATTGCAGCAATACCTGCTCCCAGGGCTGCGCCCATGTTTGCCATAGCGTCTGCTAAAATCATTCCTAACATAGTCTTAATATTTTAAAAGTTATTATTTTGTTTCTTTAGATTATCGTTTGTTTAAGCCTCGTGTCCATGAGGTTCGACCAGCGCCATCGAGATGAAGATGGTCGACAAGATAGTGAACACATAGGCCTGGATGAAACTCACCAGCGTGTCGAGGGCCAACATGAACAATGCGAATGCCAGTGAGAACACCGTTGTCGCACCACCCACAGCAGCACCAAACATGCCAGAGAAGATGAAGATGAGGAGCATGAGCACCAGCACCACCATGTGACCGCCCATCATGTTGGCAAACAAACGGACCATCAGAGCGACGGGCTTGGTAAACATACCCAGAATCTCGATGAAGGGCATCATGGGCACCGGGCACTTCAGTCCCAGAGGCACATCAGGCCAGAGGATTTCCTTCCAGTACTCACGTGTGCCCGACAAGTTGATCACAAAGAAAGTGATGACTGCCAGCACCATCGTGACTGCCAGATTGCCCGTCAGATTGGCACCACCAGGGAAGATGACCACCAAGCCCATGAGGTTCATCGTCAGGATGAAAAAGAACACCGTGAGCAGGTAGGGGGCATACTTGGGCGAGTGCTTGCCCAGAATGGGGCGAATGGTGTCGGTGTAGACATAGTCAACAATGAGCTCGAGCACAGCAGTACCCTTGCGTGGGGCCTTCATGCCATGCTTGCGATACCAGTTGCGCACACTGAATACCATCATAATCACCAACAGGGCACACACCATGATGGCAGCCACATTCTTAGTGATGGACAAGTCAAGCGGACGCGACACCGAGCCATCGTCTAGCACCTGCACGAGTTTGCCATTATATTCCTCGCCATGATTGATGCGAAAGCCCTCGTAGGTCTCACCGCTGGTGACACGGCTGCTCATGAAGCAATGCCAGCCGTCCTCACCCTTGGCGATGATGGGCAGCGGGATGCGCACATCATGACAGAAGGGAATCTCCCAACCGTAGGCATCACCCAGGTGTTCATAGATGATCTCCTTGGGATTGACCTCGGTAGTGCCATGATGGTGCTGCGCCGCGCGCATATAGCCGAAAGCGGCCAACGCGATGAGCACCACGGCAATGATTGCGGTTATTGCTTTCTTCATATCAATACATGCACACACTCACCACATTGTTCTTGATGTCAGCAACCCCACCCTCGATGTCGCGCTGCTGAGTCTGGCCATCGGCGGTGACATAGGTCACCTGACCAGCCGCCAACGCGGCAATCAGAGCAGCATGGTTGTTGAGCACCTGAAACTTGCCCAGGGCGCCAGGCAGGGTCACCGAGGTCACCTCGCCTTCAAACTCAATCTGCTGAGCCGATATGATTTTGAGTGTCATATTGTTAATAATAAATTGAGACTTGAGAATGAAAAATGAGAGACATTCTCTATTATTCATTTAGTAATTAGGCCTCGGCAGCCTCGGCAAGCAGTTTCTTGCCCTTGGCGATAGCCTCGTCGATGGTGCCCACGCTCAAGAATGCCTGCTCGGGCAGGTCGTCGACCTCGCCGTCCAGAATCATCTTGAAGCCACGGATGGTCTCGGCCAGCGGTACCATCACACCAGGCAGACCCGTGAACTGCTCGGCCACAAAGAACGGCTGCGACAAGAAGCGCTGTGCACGACGTGCGCGCGACACGACCAGTTTGTCCTCGTCGCTCAACTCATCGACACCCAGGATGGCGATGATGTCCTGCAACTCGTTATACTTCTGCAACAGGTGGATCACACGCTGAGCCACATCGTAGTGTTCCTGACCGATGATGTGCGGATCCATGATGCGCGATGTCGAGGCCAGCGGGTCGACGGCGGGGTAGATACCCAACTCGGCAATCTTACGGCTCAACACGCAGGTTGCATCCAGGAAGTTGAACGTGGTAGCGGGAGCAGGGTCGGTCAAGTCGTCGGCAGGCACATAGACTGCCTGCACCGAGGTGATCGAACCGCTCTTGGTCGAGGTGATGCGCTCCTGCAACTTACCCATCTCACTGGCCAAAGTTGGCTGATAACCCACAGCGCTGGGCATACGGCCCAACAGAGCCGACACCTCACTACCTGCCTGTGTGAAACGGAAGATGTTGTCCATGAACAGGAGGATGTCCTTGCCACCGCCGTCCTGGTCACGGAACTGCTCGGCCACGGTCAGACCCGACAGTGCAACACGCAGACGTGCACCGGGAGGCTCGTTCATCTGGCCAAACACCAGGGTCGCTTGCGAATCGGCGACAGCCTTCATGTCCACATCGTCCAGATTCCATTCACCATTGGCCATGCCTTCCTTGAACTTGTCACCATACTTGATGACGCCGCTCTCAATCATCTCGCGCAGCAGGTCGTTACCCTCGCGGGTACGCTCACCCACACCAGTGAACACCGAGAAGCCATTGTGACCGTGAGCAATATTGTGAATCAACTCCATGATGAGCACAGTCTTGCCCACACCGGCACCACCGAACAGACCAATCTTACCACCCTTAGAAAATGGCTCAATCAAGTCGATGACCTTGATGCCCGTGTACAGAATCTCCTGCGTGATAGACAAGTCGGCAAAGTCGGGAGCAGGCTGGTGAATGGCACGGCGAGCCGACTCCTGAAGGGGCTTCAGGTGGTCGATTGGCTGGCCGATGACATTGAGCAGACGACCCTTGACTTGGTCGCCGGTCGGCACCGAGATGGGGTGGCCCAAATTGGTGACACGAGTGCCACGCTTCAGACCATCAGTACTGTCCATTGCCACACAGCGAACGGTGTTTTCACCGATGTGCTGCTCCACCTCGAGAATCAGGGGAGACCCATCCGGACGCTCCACACTCAGTGCGGTGTAGATGGCGGGACGGCTCACCTCGCCCTCAAAGGCAATGTCAACCACAGGACCGATGACCTGTGTGATTTTCCCATAATTATCAGTCATAAGTTTAGAAAATCTTATTTTAGAGTTATACTATCTTGTTAATGTCATTGGTTATCAGAAGTGCCAGCCTTGGGTTACGACAATGGCCATCACCACCAGGTTGACCAGCCCCATGGGCATGAGATAGCGCCACTCCAGCGCCAACATCTGGTCAATGCGCACACGCGGGAACGACCAGCGAATCCACATGAAGATAAAAGTCATGAAGAATGCCTTGCCCAGGAACCACAGCGTGCTGGGTATGTAGTCCATCACTGTATTGAAGCCGTCCCAACCGGGAATGTGCAACGGCATCCAGCCGCCCAAGAAGAGCAGAGCGGCAATGCCACTGACCACAAACAAGTTGAGGTACTCGGCCAGATAGAACAAGCCATAGTGGATACCCGAGTACTCGGTGTGATAACCTGCAGTCAACTCGTGCTCGGCCTCGGGGAGGTCAAACGGTCCACGGTTGTTCTCGGCGTTGGCGGCGATGATATAAATAATGAACGCGATGATGGCAGGCAAATGGCCCTTGAACAGGAACCAGCCGTCGGCCTGAGCCTCGACAATGCCCGTGATGCTCATCGTGCCGGCAAGGCACACCATTGTGAGCACCGACAGTCCCACCGACAATTCATAACTAATCATCTGGGCACCCGATCGCATGGCACCAATCAGGGTGTACTTGCTGTTGCTCGACCAACCGGCCAATAGGATACCCAGCACACCAATTGATGAGACAGCGATGATGAAGAAAGCACCGATGTTGAAGTCGATAAACTGCAAGCCCTTGCCCCACGGCAGGCAGGCAAAGGTGAGCACCGATGCCATCACCACCAGGAAGGGGGCGAGGAAGAACAGGAACTTGTCGGTGTGCCACAGCGTGATAATCTCCTTAGTCAGAATCTTGAACACGTCGGCAAAAATCTGTAGCGAGCCGCCCGGACCCACACGGATGGGGCCACGACGGCACTGAATCCAACCGCACACCCAGCGCTCATACATGATATAGATCATGGCAAGTACCGAGTAGGCCAGCAACAGGAACACCGCCACAAGGATGCACTCGACTGTGGTCGTGAGCCATGCGGGCATCACGCTCAGCAGCAACTCATGGAGCCAATTGGTGACTGTAGTGAAGTCAAACATATCTTTATGAATTGAGAATTGTTAATTGAAAATTGAGAATTGAGAATTTAATGAAGATTGAGAAGCATTCATTACTGATCATTCATTTCTCATCATTCCTTTGAATTAGCGGTCGATGTCGGGGATGACAAAGTCGATTGAAGCCGTAATGGTGATCAAGTCGGCAATCATGTTGTCACGACAGGTGAGATCAACCACGCCAATGAGGTTGAAGCATGGCGACTGGAAGTGCAAGCGATAGGGCTTCTGGAACGGCTTGGGGTCGCCATCGCTCTCCAGATAGACACCGAAGGCTCCACGACTGGCCTCGACCTGCTGATACCAGTGACCGGCTGGCAACTTGATCATCTTGGGCACCTTCTCGGCCACATACTCATTGCCCTCGCACTGCTCAAACTTGTCGCAAGCCTGGCGCAGAATCTTGATGCTCTGCACAATCTCGTCCATGCGCACCATGTAGCGGGCCATCGAGTCGCCCTCAGTGCGGATGACCTCATCAAAGTCAAACTCATCGTAGAGTGAGTAGGGATGCGTCTTGCGCACATCGCAGTGCACGCCGCTGGCACGTCCGCTGGGACCAGTGATGCAGTAGTTGATGGCATCCTCTTTGCCCAGGACACCGACACCGACCATGCGGTTGCGAGCAATCACATTGCCAGTGAACAGTTGGTGGTATTCCTTCAGATTCTTCTCGATCACGTCGCAAGCATGACGCACGTCCTTGACAAAGTCGGGATGCACATCGGCAACAACACCACCAATGGTGCTGTAACTCATCGACATGCGGGCACCACAAGTGCGATCGAAGATGTCGTAGATGAGCTCACGCTCACGGAAGCCGTAGAAGAATGCCGTAGTGGCACCCTGATCCATGGTCAAGCAACCGTAACTGAGCAGGTGCGATGACAGACGCATCAACTCGTCCATCATCAGACGGATGAGTTCGGCACGGCGTGGCACCTCAATGCCCAGAGCCTTCTCGATGCACATGCACAAGCAGTGACGATTGATGTGAGCAGCCATATAGTCCATACGCTCGGTGTAGAGCAGCGTCTGCGGATAGGTCAGGCTCTCGCACATCTTCTCGATGCCGCGATGAATGTAGCCACTGACGACATCCACCTTCTTGACCATCTCGCCGTCGAGCGACACGCGATAGCGCAACACACCGTGTGTACTGGGGTGCTGGGGACCGACGTTGATGACATACTCATCGTCCTCAAAGACCTTGCCGTCGACCTTCTTGACATTGCCATTCTCGTCCTCGACATAGGTGCAGGTATAGTCCTCGTTCTGCTCATCGTCAAGACGTATGGGGTTCAGATCGGGATTCTCGTCATAGTCCTTGCGCAGCGGGTGTCCCACCCAGTCGTTGCGCAAGAAAAATCGGCGCATGTCGGGGTGCCCGATAAACACGATGCCAAAGAAGTCATAGGCCTCGCGCTCTTGGTAATTGGCTACCGCCCAGATGTCGCTCACCGAGTGCAGCATGGGATGCTCGCGGTCGGTGGTAGCGACCTTGACATGAACCATATCTTGTGTGTCGGTGTTGGTCAAATAATAGACCACACCTATCGAGTCCTTCCAGTCAACGCCTGCCAGACATGACAGTTGGTCAAAGTGCAGGTCGTTCTTGAGTCGCAGCGCCAGTGCATGCCACTGCGCATCCTCGACCGTGACCATGAGCATGTCATCGACCGTGTCAAACTGCGCCTGGGGGCACAATGCGGCAATCTGTTGTTGTAAATCTGCCATATATAATTAATGTATATGCGGTTCTTGGTTTCTAATTCTTGAGCAATCACTTGTCCTCGGGGACATACTCCATACGTTTCTCCTTGCGGTTGTCGCCACCCAGGAACTTGGTGACCTTGATCTTGCGCTGCAATTGCATCAGAGCATAGAACATGGCCTCGGGGCGAGGAGGACATCCAGGCAGGTAAACATCCACGGGAATAATCTCGTCGATGCCCTTGACCACACAGTAACTATTCTTGAAGGGGCCGCCACTGATGGTGCATGCACCACAAGCAATCACATACTTGGGCTCGGCCATCTGCTCATACAGGCGTTTCAGCACTGGAGCCATGCGATAGGTGATAGTACCCTGGCACATGATGTAGTCGGCCTGACGGGGGCTATTGCGAGCCACCTCGGCGCCAAAACGAGCCATATCATAACGAGCGGCACCCAGGCACATGAACTCAATAGCGCAGCAACTGGTGCCGAAGCAGAACGGCCACAACGAGTTGGAGCGGCTCCAGTTGAGCAACTGGTCGAGCTTGCCAACCACTACATTCACACCCGAGGCATTCAATTGTTCAACGAGGTTGTCAATATACTCGTTGTCCTTGAAGTCCTCATAACGCATGCTCTTGATTTTCGGTTTCTTTACTTCCATCTCAACGCTCCTTTCTTCCAGGCGTAAGCCAGACCTAAAACGAGAATTACCAAAAATGTACCCACGGCGAGCAACGCGCCACTGCCCAGACTGCGACAAATCGCTGCCCACGGAAACAAGAACACCGTCTCAACGTCGAACATCAGGAACAGAATGGCGAACAAGTAATAACCCACATGGAACTGGGCCATCGACTCGCCGCGAGTGGGGATACCGCACTCATAGGGCTCTCCCTTCTTCTCGGTGTAACTTCGCGGCCCCACAAGGAACGCGATAATCAACGCTCCGGCCACTAGCGTCACTGCCGTCAATGCTGCCGTTACCGCCAAAGTCGTACTTTGAATACCGAATACTGATAAAACCATATTATGATGTTTATGATAAATACACACAAATACCTCATTTCCACTAGATTAAATCACAAAATCCAATCTAGCGGCTTTGAGACTATTTTTTCTCGGTGCAAAAGTACAAAAAACTTTTCGGTTATACCATAGGCAAACAAACAATTTTGCACAACTTTTAAACAATAAAATTGAAATGCCACAGTAAAATCGACATCTATTTTGAAAATTTTCGTAACTTTGCACAAACTAATCAAGCCACCGTCTATGAGCGAACAAACCACATTAGGAACCATTCTATCGCAAGAGGCCGAACACCAAGCCGACCTGGCCGAAGTCATGGAACTAGCCACAGAAGCCGGACACATCCTGCTGGAAAATGGAGCCGAAATATCGCGTGTTGAAGATATCATGAGCCGCATCTCGTCGCATTATGGCATTGACTCAGGCAACTTCTTTGTGCTCTCAAACGGCATTTTCACCACAGGGCACACCAACAAAGTGTCAAAGGCTGGTGGACAGGCCTCGACCTATGCCAACGTTGAGTTCATTCCCATCCGCGGCATCGAGTTGTCAAAGGTCGTGGCCGTCAACCGACTGAGTTATGAAATAGCCACAGACAAGACCAGCCTTCCAGAGGCACGTATCCGACTGCGAGCGATCAGGCATGCTGCTCCCAAACCTGCGTGGGAGCAGATTCTGGGTTCGGGCATCGGAGCAGCAGGATTCTGCGCCGTCTTCGGTGGTGGATGGTCGGAATGTGCCGCAGCGCTTGTTGTGGGACTTCTGCTCTATGCCTTCGTCATCGGCATCAGTGGGCGCTACCTCTCCAAGATAGTGGGGGGCATCTGCAACGCATTGCTCGCGACGCTGTTGTGCATCATCTCATGGAGGATTGGATTTGGAGCCAGTCTTGCCAATATCATCATCGGTGCCATCATGCCACTCATTCCCGGGGTTCCCTTTGTCAACGGCGTGCGCGACCTGGCCAACTCGGACTACCTAGCAGGGTTCACACGACTGACCGACGCCATGCTGGGATTCTTCTGCATCGCTGTGGGCGTGTCGCTAGCCTTTGTGTTCGATGGCGCCATCCATGGCGGCATGGTCACCCTCAGCGGCATGACGGTGAGCGGTCAAACGTCCAGCCTGCTGTGGCAAGCACTGGCGGCCGGCATTGGAACCGCAGCCTTTGCGTTACTCTTCGGTGCCGACCGTGAGCATTACCTGCCAACAGGAATCATCGGTGCCATTGGCTGGGTGCTATACCTGATACTGGTGCGCAATGCTGGTGCCACACCTGTGCTTGCCACGCTTGCCGCTTCGACACTGGTGTGCATCCTCTCGCGCATGGCAGCCATTCCGTTCTGCTCACCGGCACAGGTATTCTTGCTGTGTGGAATATTCCCACTGGTGCCTGGAGCCGGAATCTTCTGGTTCACATATTATTTGACCGACGCCCAGTTTGACCTTGCGTCGAGCAGCGGTTGGATGGCCATCAAGATTGCTATCGCCATCGTCTTGGGCATCATTCTAGCTATGGAACTGCCACAAAAGCTCTTCTCTCACCATAGCAAGACCCACTAAAGTTCACTCTTAAGCATGAAAATTGTCAAATTCATCGCCATCTCTTCCATGACCTTGTTGCTGGCCAGTTGTGCCAAGCATGTGATGCCTCCATTCGCCTCGACTCCCCATTGGGTTCTTGATGGCAATGTTGCCAGCAGCACTGTGCACGACATGGCAATAGACTTTGGCGGCGGAAACACCTTTCCCATCACTAACGCTAGCGATGGTGAGTATGAGTTAAACTTCATCTCTACGACTAGGCAATTTGCCAACTATGATATTGTTTGCCAGAATTATATAACTTCGGCCATTAGCCAAATCCCACTTCAGATTGACTCAATAGAGTTTGTTCTTGCCGACCGCTACATCACATTCACGCCCAACGTCACCAAGGGATGGATGCCTGACCTGGTGCGTCAGGCCGATGGAACAGAGTTGGTGACCGAAGCAAATCCACGAAGTAGCACCATCCAGCCTCATGACGAAATCTGGCGAAACTACGTGTTTGACACACATCTGCACCGCATCATCGTTGTTGACCGGCTCGTGAAGAATGGCAAACACATCGGAATCGCCTACATCATGCAGAGCGAAAACAAGCACGTGCCATTCGCCTCTACATACCACTACGATGTGACCCAACGACGCAACACACAACCAGTGGGCGAGGCAATGAGGGCACTGCTCGACATCACCATCGCTGCCAGCGAGTCGCATTTCACCCCTCGCAGTTACGCAGAGTATGTCCAAGCGGCCGACTCGTGCTTCATGGCCGGTGATTATGCTGGTGCGTCTCGACAGTTTGACAACGCCTTCGCCGTGTCGCACGACATACCCAGCCACCATCTCTACAATGCGGCTTGCGCCGCAGCACAGGCAGGGCTGAACGATGTGGCATTCAGGCGCTTGAACGCACGACTCGAGAATGAGCCTAACTGGTATGTCGACGACCCCAATGCCGACCCCGACCTTGCTCCGATACACTCCGACTTGCGATGGAAGGCATACGTCGACACCATCATCGCCCGCCGCGACCGTATCGAAGCCGGCTTCGACAAGCCACTGCGAGCACAGTTACAAGACATTGGACAACGTGACCAAGACATCCGCCATGAATTTCTGAATGCTTATCGTGCCACACCTCGCAACCAGACACTCATCGACTCGCTAGCCCACCAGATGCAGCGCATCGACAGTGTCAACCAAGTCGAGATTTGCCACATCCTTGACACACGCGGCTGTGTGGGCAGCGACCTTGTGGGCAACGCCTGTAGCGTGTTCTGGCTAGTCATCCAGCACGCGCCTGTCGAGTTGCAAAGGCGCTACTTCCCGCTCTTTGTGCAAGCCGCACAGCGCGGCGACCTCGCCCGCGAGAACGTGGCCATGATGGACGATCGCATTGCCTTGTTTGAGGGCCGTCCACAACGCTACGGCACCCAGATAGTGGACGGGAAACTGTATCAGTTGCTCGACCCAACCAAAGTTGACCTATGGCGACAAGAGATGGGCATGCAACCGCTCGCCGACTACCTGCGCCAGATGGGTGTGCAGAATTAAAGAATCTTGCTGCCTATACAATCAGAGCCACGGCATAGGCGCTGATGCCCTCCTCGCGGCCGGTGAAGCCCAGGCGCTCGGTGGTAGTAGCCTTGATGGAAACCTGGTTCAGTTCACACTCCAGGCATGCGGCCAGTTGCTCCTGCATAGCGGGGATGTGGGGGTTGATCTTGGGGCGTTCGGCGCAGATGGTGATGTCACAGTTGCCCAGAGTGTAGCCCTGTTCCCTAATCAAGCGATTGACCTCGCGCAGCAGTTTGCGGCTGTCGATGCCCTTGTAGCGAGGGTCGGTGTCGGGAAAATGGTAGCCAATGTCGCGCAGACATGCTGCACCCAGCAGTGCGTCGCACAGGGCATGAATCACCACATCGGCATCGCTGTGCCCCAGCAGTCCCAACTCATGTTCAATCTTGACACCGCCCAGCCATAATTCACGCTCCGGCACCAGGCGATGCACATCGTACCCAAATCCTATTCTTGTCATTGTCATTCAGAGTTAAAAAGACAAAAGGACACAAGGACAAAAACCTCATGCCCTTTTGTTCTTATGTCTAAAGAATCAGTTGCGACCGAAGAGACCACGGATGCCGTCCATGTCGAAGGACAGTGTGAAGCGCAAAGTCTGGTCCAGTGGCGAGTTCTGAGCCGTGGCTATCATGTAGGCTGCATCCAGACGGATGACATTGAGCGAGAAACCGGCACCCAGACCGAAGTACTGGCGGTCGCCATTGAACTTGCTCTCGTAGTAGTAACCACCACGCAGGAAGAATTGCTGGTTATAGGCATATTCAGCACCCACCGAATAAGTGATGCGCTTCAAGGGGTTGTCCTTGAACGAGTCGAAGATACCCGAGATCGACGACTTGTCCTTCCATGCCTGCTCGTCCTGACTGTAGGCCTCCTGATTATAACTTCCGTCCTCGGTATAATACTTCGGGTCAGTGTTACGAGGCTTGGCCGGCACCAGAAGTTTGTTGGCATCAACCGATAGAGTCAGGTTATGATAGTCGGCCAGAGGGAATGTGAAAGCCGTACCCAACTTGAGGTTAGCAGGCAAGAAGGCGGGGTCATTGCCACCATTGTACGAAATCTTCGAGCCGATGTTCGACAGATTGAATCCCAACGACCACTGGCACTCGTTGCGTCCAATCACCGGATAGGTGGTATAGTAGCCCGAGAGGTCGGCCGAGAACGCCGACGATCCCTTGCCCTGGTCGGGCGAGTCCATGCTGTAACTGCCATATCCCAAGTCGCTGTAGATGTAGCGCAACACGACACCCATAGCAAACTTTTCGGACAACTTGCGAGAGTAGCCGACGTCTACCGCCATCTCAAAGGGGTTGATCGTACCCATCGCAGCACCTCCATAGTCACTGGTCTGGATCTCGCCTAACGAGAAATAGCGGAGCGACAGACTCGCCGCCTGATTGTCGGCACTACCAATCTTCATGTAACCAGTGAGGTTGGCCAGATAGATGTCATTGACAATCTTGCGCAACCAGGGAGTATAACTCAATGCCACACCAGCCTTGCTATAAGCAAACGCATACTTCGACGGATTCCAGAACTGTGAGTTGACATCAGGGTCGGTAGCGGCTCCCAGGTCGCCCATCGACGCACCACGCGCATCGGGGGTGATGCTCAATGATGTTACGCCCGTTGTGATAGGGTTAAACTCATCATTCTTGATGTCGCCCGATTGTGCCCAAGCCATCAGGCTGCCAGTCAAAGCCAGTGTTAATATCGAATACTTGATCTTCATTGTCGTGATGAAAATTGTGTTTATAAAGGATAAACTACAATTTGCGCAGTTTATTGTATTTTCTTAATTGATAATTGTGAATTGAAAATTGAGAATCGTGAATTAGGCTAAAGTAACGGCTGAACCTCCTTAAAAGTTATGAGATTTCGCTCCATGACTGTTGCTTGTCGAAGATGACCCGCAGATGCTGATCGATCAACCGCCCCTCGGGCGATGACAGGTCGGGATCCTGAGCAAGATAGGCCTCGGCATCGTCGCGGGTGAGTTGCACAATCTGCCCGTCCTGTGCCAGATTGGCCACCTGCAGATTGAACGCCACACCGCTCTGCATCGTGCCATCCATGTCACCCGGGCCACGCAGTCGCATGTCTTCCTCGGCGACAATAAAGCCATCGTTGGTCTGCGTCATCACCTCCAAGCGGTGACGTGTGTCATGGCTCAACTCATACTTAGTCATCAGGATGCAATAACTCTGATCGGCACCGCGCCCTACCCTGCCCCGCAGTTGGTGCAACTGCGACAGCCCGAAGCGCTCGGCATTCTCAATGACCATCACACTGGCGTTGGGCACATTCACGCCCACCTCGATGACCGTGGTAGCCACCAGAATGTGGGCCTTGTGCGAGGCAAACAGTTCCATCTGATGATCTTTCTCGGCCGGTTTCATGCGTCCATGCACCATTGCCACCCGATAGCTCGGAAAAGTTTCTTGAACAATCTCAAACCCTTCTTCGAGCGCACGCAGATCCAATTTCTCGTTCTCCTCGATGAGCGGATAGACGATATAGGCTTGGCGTCCCTGACGCAACTGCTGACCCACGAAGTGGTACATTGCCTCACGATCCTTGTCATAGCGCATAATGGTCGTCACAGGCTTGCGACCGGGTGGCAACTCGTCAATCACACTCACATCCAGGTCGCCATAAACCGTCATCGCCAGCGTGCGGGGGATGGGTGTCGCCGTCATCACCAGCACATGCGGCGGCGTGCTGTTTTTGCGCCACAACTTGGCACGCTGAGCCACACCGAAACGGTGCTGCTCGTCGATGACTGCAAGCCCCAGGTTGCGAAACTGCACCACATCCTCGATGAGTGCATGGGTGCCAATGAGTATCTGCAGTTCACCGTTGAGCAGTTGCTTGTGGATGCGGTCGCGCTCCTTCTTGCGGGTGCTGCCGGTGAGCAATGCCACCTTGACCCCAATGCGATCGGCCATCGCGCTGATGGTCTCGTGATGCTGAGTCGCCAAAATCTCGGTTGGAGCCATGATGCAGGCCTGATAGCCATTGTCGAGCGCGATGAGTGCAGTCATGAATGCCACAATGGTCTTGCCGCTGCCCACATCACCTTGAAGCAAGCGGTTCATCTGCCGTCCGCTGCCCATGTCATGACGCATCTCGCGGATGACACGCTTCTGTGCACCTGTCAGCGGAAATGCCAACACATGGTTATAGAAGTTGTTGAAGTAGTCACCCACATGCCCGAAGACAAATCCCACACGGCGCTCTTCCCTACCTTTAATATATTTAAGGATGTTCAGTTGCAAGAAGAAGAGTTCCTCATACTTCATGCGGAACTGTGCTCGCTGCAAGTCACGCACATTGGCAGGAATGTGCATGTTAACCAGTGCCTGAGACAATGACATGAGATTGCGCCTGACCAACAATTGACGTGGCAAGGTCTCGGCCACATGTTGCACTGCAGGCGTCTTGAGCAGGTTGCTCACCAGTCGCCTCATGGTGCGCGACGAGAACTGGCGGTTGGTCAATTTTTCGGTTAGGCTATAGACGCCCTGCAGTCCCTGCGCCGCCGTCTCGGGCTTATAGACATCCACCTCGGGATGCACGATGTTGTAGTGGTTCTGAAACTGTGTCGGCTTGCCGAAGAGGAGATATTCAACCCCCACATGATAATTATCCTGAATGCTCTTGATGCGATTGAACCACACAATCTCGATGGTGCCAGTGCCGTCGGTGAACAAGGCTTGCAACCGCCGTCGGCGTCCCTCGCCGACAGCGTTGAACGTGACAAACCGTCCCCGCAACTGAATGTAAGGCATCTCGCCATCTATCTCATTGATGTGGTGGATGGTGCTGCGGTCTACATAGCGGTAAGGGAAGTAGTAGAGCAGGTCGTGAAATGTGGTAATGTGCAGTTCCTGGCGCAGCAACTCAGCACGTTTGGGGCCGACACCTGCCAGATATTGCACATCCATTCGCCGCAAACCGTCATTCATCGCTCAGCAGATTTTGCGCCAGCACGAGGTCGCTGGGGTGAGTTATCTTGATGTTCGTGGTCTCGCCATCGATGAGCGTGACTCGATTCCCTGCCTGCTCATAGACCGATGCATCGTCGGTGTAAAAGGATTGGAATGGTAACTCATAAGCCGACTTGAGCTTCACTGCGTCAAAGACTTGCGGTGTCTGCACGGCACGCAACACGGCACGTGGCACAATGTGGCTCGTGCCGTCGGGTTCAACTTGACGGATGGAGTCGGTCACAGGCACAGCAGGCACAGCACTGCCGCACTCACGCGCCACAGCAAAGGCCCGCTCGACCAGGTGCTGCGACAACAAGGGTCGAACACCATCTTGCACGGCAATCACATCGCCAGGCTCGACCACAAGGGTGTCAAGCGCATTCTTCACGCTCTGCCAGCGAGTGTCACCACCACCCACCACACGGTGAGCGACACAACAACGGTGCTCATCGCACAATTGATGCCACAAGGCCTGATGAGCCTCAGGCAAAACCACGATGATTTCGCTGGATTGCAAGGCAAATGCCTCAAGGGTGCGCATCAGCACAGGCTTGCCAGCCAGAAGCAAGAACTGCTTGGGCAAGGATGCGCCAAATCGGGTTCCCGAACCACCGGCAACGATGATGGTGATATTTTTCATGTTGGATTATCTTCTGGAAAATGATGCAACGACAAGCACTGGCCGTCAAACACCGCATAGGTGTCTTGCCGAATCCAGTCGCCCAAAAAGGTCACCTGCGCACCATCGACCTCGATCTGATCGGCTAAATGCAGATGCCCGAAAACATAATGCTCCACCTCGGGGTGCTCGCGATGATGCTGCTCGACAAATCGCTGCAACTCGCCTGCCGACGCCACCTTCTCACGCTCCTCGTCCTCGCTGCGGCGCGTGGTGCGATTGTTGGTGCTCCAACCAGTGGCAATCTGAGTTGTCCACCGCGGATGCACCGAGGCATATAGTGTCTGGCACAGACGGCTGGTGAAACACCACTTCATAAACCTGTACATGGGTCGCTGATAGCCCACATCGTCACCGTGCGAGACAAAGAATGGTTTGCCGTCGATCTCGACCGTCGTGGCATGACGCAGCACCGTCAGGCCCACCTCATCGCGCAGATAGTCGAACAGCCACACATCGTGGTTGCCGGTCATCCAAGTGATGCGCACGCCAGCATCGGCCAACTCGGCGAGTTTGCCCAGAAAGCGGACATGTCCACGAGGCACTACCGAACGGAACTCATACCAGTAGTCGAGGATGTCACCCAACAGGTAGAGGGCAGTGGCATCGCCCTTGATATGGTCAAGGAACCGAACCACCCTGGCCTCATGGGCACGATGGTCGGTCACATAACCAGCACCCAGGTGGCAGTCGCTGATGAAGTATGTCTTGTTTCTTGCCATCAACAGTTACATCATGCCCAGCTCAAGCCGAGCCTCGTCGGTCATCATGCGGATGTCCCACTCGGGTTCAAAGACCAACTGGACATTGGCCGAAGTGACCCCCTCGACACTCTCCACCTTCTGGCGCACGTCCTCAAAAATGAAGTCGGCAGCCGGACAGTTGGGGGCAGTCAGCGTCATGTCAATATTGACCACTCCATCATCTTGGAGGTCAATCTTGTAGACCATGCCCAGGCTATAGACATCAACGGGTATCTCGGGGTCAAAGACCGTCTTAAGCATCTTGACGATGTTTTCTTCGATTTTCAGTTTCTCTTCTGGTGTCATAATGGGCGCAAAGTTACAAAAACATCTTGAAACAGCCCCGTCGTTCCTTAAAAAATGTTGTACAAATTCAGTTTTTGGCCCTTGAATGCTGCATATTCGGCAATTTAGCAGTAATTTAGTCGGTTAATTCTACACAACATTACAGCATGAAGCGAATTTTGAGCGCATTCATTGCGCTAACACTCTCACTGTCAACAATGACAGCCCTGGCTCAAGACGAAGCCCCCAAGACTCCGTTTGCCTATCCCGTGGCTCCTGACACATGCACCACGCTCGAGAGCCGTTGCAACTACATCTGCCAGCACTTTTGGGACAACTACGACATCAGCAAGCCCATTGCCAACGACGATGACTTTCTCAGGGCATTCCGCGACTTTGTCGAGTTTTTCCAGTTTGCCAACCGCAATGTGGTGATGACCTCGATTGGCGAATTGATGAACAAGGCACGCAGCAACACGCCCAACCTGCTCAAAGTGGGCAAAGCGGCCGAATTGTCGCTATACTATCCCACGGCTGTCTACTACAGCGATGAGGTCTATGTCGAGTTTGCCAAGGCATTGGCCAACAACAAGACACTGAAGAAGGAAGTTCGCACCTACTATGCCGACCAGTTGTCACGCATCAACTCATGCCAGGAGCAAAAGGCACTGCCTGACATCGAAATGGTGATGGCCGATGGCAGCAAACAGAAACTATCGGCCCTGTGCGACACCACCACGACAGTCATGTTCTTCTATGCCGACGGTGTGGATTCGTCTATCGGCCGCACCCGTCTCAGCGCCGATGCCAACCTCGAGTCGCTCATTGACGAAGGGGTGGTCAAGGTCATCAGTATCTATCTGGGCAAGTATCAGGCAGATTTTGCGGCAACAATGCCTAACAAGTGGATCAACACCTGCAGTGAACAGGCACTAGAGATTTACGACTTTCGCGCCCTGCCGTGCTGCTACATTGTGGGTCGTGACCTCCTGTTGATGACCAAAAACATCTCGGTCGATGAATTCAAAGAAGGATTGACCAACTGACAATAATTTAGATTTATTTAACAACTATGAGGGAAATATTCAAGAAAATTATGCTGTTCTGTACAGGCTACACTTATAGTAACCTGTCGCGACTGTTTCTCCGCTTGTTTGTAGGTGTGATGTTCCTGCATGTGTGTGTGCGCCAGTTTTTGGATTTGGGGCATCTGCCTGCCGAGTTTCCCGGTTTTTGGGGCATGGACCCAGCCACATCGATGACCATCCTGCTCATCATCGAGGCTTTGTGTGCAGCCTTCATCATTCTGGGATTCCTCACGCGCATTGCGGTGATTCCACCACTGGTTGTGATGTGTCTAGCCGAGTCTATTGTGTTCTCATCATACGACACCGTCACACCCACCTTGTTTACTTTCCAGCCAGGCTACCCTGTGATGTTTATCGGCATCTTCTTGTTCATTCTCCTCTCGGGACCTGGCAAGATTTCGCTAGACTATATCATCTCGGTTCATCTCATCGAGACCAACGACGACAACGAAATCATCGAAAAAGCCTAATCCTTTATTCAATTGAAAATTGAGAATTGAAAATTGCAGTTTTAATATCGGGGGGCGTGGATAGCGCCGTGGTCGTGCACCAGCTCATGGAGCAGGGGCACGAACTGCACCCGTTCTACATACGCATCGGCATGGACAATGGCGAGGGTGACTGCAGTGCCGACGAGGACATTGAGATGTGCACACTCATTTGCCGCAAGTATGGTCTGAAACTGGAGGTCGTGTCGCTGCACCAGGAGTACTGGGACAACGTCATGGAGTATGCGTTGCGCACCGTCAAGGCGGGCCTGACACCCAACCCCGACATGATGTGCAACCGCATGATCAAGTTTGGCTACTTCGAGCAGCGTTGGGGCCACGAGTTTGACATGACCGCCACAGGCCACTATGCCACCACCTGTGAGGTCGATGGCGTGAAATATCTGGCTACCGCCGTTGACCCTGTCAAGGATCAAACCGACTTCTTGGCACAGATCACCTACGACCAGTTGTGTCACTTGATGTTTCCCATCGGCCATCTACCCAAGTCCGAAGTGCGCCGCATTGCGCTAGAGGCACATCTGCCTAACGCGCAACGCCGCGACAGTCAGGGTATTTGCTTCTTGGGACAGATCAACTATAACGACTTCATCCGCCGTCACCTGGGCGAGAAAAACGGTCCCATCATCGAGATTGAGACCGGTCGCAAACTGGGCGAACACCACGGATATTGGTTCCACACCATCGGGCAGCGCAAAGGCTTAGGGCTGAGCGGCGGGCCATGGTATGTGGTCAAGAAAAACGTACACGACAACGTCATCTATGTCAGTCAGGGCTACGGCACCGACAAGCAGTATGGTCGCACCATCAGCCTTGACGAGATGCACTTTGTCAGCGGCAATCCATGGCAAGGACAGGAAGGCCCGCATGACATCACATTCAAGAACCGCCACACTCCTACCCTGTTTCACGCCAAGTTCACACACGTTGCCGCCCATGAGTGGCGCATCGAGAGCGAACAAGACGTGCAGGGCATAGCACCCGGCCAATTTGCTGTCATCTACGATGCGCAGGGCCACCTATGCTATGGTAGCGGAGTAATTACCGCGTGAGAGAAGCAAGAAGCAAGATACAAGAATGGAAAGAGTCGAACTCAAATTACTGGGCATCACCCGCAATCAGTTACAGACAGGGGCATACGCCATGCTCTTGGAGGAGAAGAATGGCCCCTTGCGCCTACCCATTGTGCTTGGTATGGCCGAGGCACAGTCCATCGCCGTCAAACTTGAAGGCATCACTCCGCCACGTCCCCTGACCCACGACTTGATGGTGAGCATTTTTCATCGTTTTGCCATCTTTCCCGAGCAAGTCGAGATATACAGTTTTGAGAACGGTGTGTTTGCCTCACACATCCGCTTGACCGGTGCCGACGGCACCGTCCACGACATGGATGCCCGCACAAGCGACGCGGTGGCATTGGCCGTCAGGGTGGGATGCCCCATCTACATCGACCGCGACATCCTGAGCCGGGCAGGCTTCCTCCCCGATGAGGACGGCATCCCCATTACGCACCTCGACTCCCTGTCTCTCGACGAGTTGCCCATTGAGCGACTAGAGGCTCGACTGCAGCAGTGCATCGACGAGGAAAACTATGAACAGGCAGCCGAAATCAAAAAAATCATCGAGCAGAAGACGCAACAATCCTGACATTTTTACTATCTTTGTTGCCGAAATTAAGGAAATATTAATCATCAATCACACTCAATTATGAAGAATATTAAGTTAAGACTTATCGTGATGAACTTCCTGGAGTTCGCCGTGTGGGGAGCCTATCTCACCTGCATGGGCAACTATCTGGGAAAGGCTGGCATGGGAGGCGAAATCTCCTGGTTCTATGCCATCCAGGGCATCGTCTCAATCTTTATGCCCACCATCATGGGCATCGTTGCCGACAAGTGGATCCAACCCCAGCGGCTGTTGGGCATCTGCCATCTGCTGGCAGGTGCAGCCATGATTGGTCTGTTCATGATGGGCAGCAACGCAGCCGAGCCCAACAAGGCAGCATTCATCACACTCTATACGCTGAGCGTAGCATTTTACATGCCCACTCTGGCATTGAGCAACACCACAGCCTTCACCATCCTCAAGGATGCCGGTATGGACACGGTCAAGGACTTCCCGCCCATCCGCGTGTTTGGCACCGTGGGCTTCATCGCCACCATGTGGTTTGTCAATTGCGCCACCCTCGATAACGGCTTTTTCTTCACCCTGGCCGAGAACGCCAACAAGTTCCAGTACACTCAACATCAATTCTTAGTGTCGGGCGTGTTGAGCGTCGTGCTTTTCTGCTACTGCTTCACCCTGCCACAGTGCAAGATTCAGCCCAAGCCCGCACAGTCGCTGGCCGAGTCGTTTGGCTTGGATGCCTTCAAGTTGTTCAAGACCAAGAAGATGGCTCTCTTCTTCATCTTCTCGGCTCTGCTGGGCATGTCGCTGCAAGTGACCAATGGCTATGCCACACCGTTCCTCACCAGTTTCAAGGGCAGTGCTGATGCCGCCATGGCCAACTCGTTCGGTGCCAACAATGCCACCATGCTGATCTCGCTCTCGCAGATTGCCGAGGCACTTTGCATCTTGCTGATACCCTACTTCCTGCGCAAGTATGGCATCAAGGTGGTGATGCTCATCGCCATGTTTGCATGGGTGCTGCGTTTCGGTTTCTTCGGGCTGGGCAATCCTGCCATGCCTGGTGTGCTGCTGTTCATCGGTTCGTGCATCGTTTATGGTGTCGCCTTCGACTTCTTCAATGTATCGGGTGGCTTGTTTGTCGACAAGGAGTGCGACCCCAATGTGAAGGCTTCGGCCCAGGGATTGTTCATGCTCATGACCAACGGCTTAGGTGCTACCATCGGGACGCTGGCTGCCGGCAAGGTCATCGACCACTACTGCCAATGGAACGATGCTGGCTACCTGATGGGCGACTGGCAGAGCGCATGGTTCATCTTTGCAGGCTTCGCCCTGGTGGTGGCCGTGGCGTTCATGTTCCTGTTCCAGTACAAGCACGAGCCCGAGCAGAAGTAATCGTTTTTAATTAAGAATTTAGAATTAATAATTAAGAATTTAAAGATCGACACACTCTCTTATTTCTAAATTCTTAATTCTAAATTCAAATTCTAAATTCAGAATTGAATCGTTTCTATCAACCTGACATAGCCAAGACGCTCACGCTGAGTGAGGATGAATCAAGGCACGCCGTCAAAGTACTGCGCCTGGCCGAGGGCGACCCCATCGAGGTGGTCGACGGCCAGGGCATGTGCTACATCGTGCGCATCACTCTGGCGCACCCCAAGCGTTGCAGTGTCGAGGTGGTCGAGGCCACCGCAGCCCCCAATTACTGGGGGCACCGCATTGTGCTAGCCGTGGCACCCACCAAGCACATGGATCGGCTGGAATGGGCTGTGGAGAAGTGTACCGAGATGGGCATTGACCGCTTCATCCCTCTGCACGGGCACAACAGCGAGCGCACTACGCTCAAGACCGAGCGCCTGGTGCGTGTGATGGTGGCTGCCATGAAGCAGTCGCTAGGAGCCTGCCTGCCTCAATGCGATGAGATGACATCGGTGATGCAGGTCATCAAGACCCCCTTCGACGGACAACGCTTCATAGCCTACTGTGATGCCATGCTGCCGCGTGAACAGCGCAAGTCGCTGGCACGAGAATTCAAGCCAGGCACTGACGTTCAGGTGCTCATCGGTCCCGAGGGTGATTTCAGTCCACATGAGGTAGAAGCCGCCCTAGCAGCAGGATTCATCCCTGTGACGCTGGGCGAGAGCCGCCTGCGCACCGAGACTGCAGCTGTCATGGCATGCGCCACTATCCACACCGTCGACCAAATGAAATAGAATTGATAGCATAAATGTAGATGTAATGATACAACAACTGACATCATCCGAACAGTTTTTCTTGCTGGCAGGCCCTTGCGTGATTGAGGGTGAACAGATGGCACTGGACATTGCCGAGCAGGCGATGAACATCACCTCACGTCTGGGCATTCCGTATGTGTTCAAGGGCAGTTACCGCAAGGCCAATCGCTCGCGCATCGACTCGTTCACGGGCATCGGTGACGAAAAGGCCTTGAAAATCCTGCGAAAGGTGCGCGAGACCTTTAACATACCTGTCGTGACCGACATCCACACTGCCGAAGAGGCGCCCATAGCAGCCGAGTATGTCGATGTGCTACAGATACCAGCCTTCTTGTGCCGACAGACCGACCTGCTCGTTGCCGCAGCACGCACCGGCCGCATGGTCAACATCAAGAAAGGCCAGTTCCTCTCGCCCGATGCCATGCAGTTTGCCGTACAGAAGGTGCGTGAAGCAGGCAACGACGATGTTGCAATCACCGAGCGTGGCACCACCTTCGGCTACCAAGACCTGATGGTCGACTTCCGTGGTGTCAAGGTCATGCAACAGTATGCCCCCGTGATTGTCGATATCACCCACTCGCTGCAACAGCCCAACCAGACCAAGGGTGTAACAGGCGGCCAGCCCGAGTTTATCGAACTCATGGCACGAGCCTCCATTGCAGTGGGAGCCGACGGCCTCTTCCTGGAGACTCATCAAGACCCCTCGGTGGCCAAGAGCGACGGTGCCAACATGCTGCGACTCGACCTGCTTGAAGGTCTGCTGACCCGCTGCGCCACCCTGCGCCGCACCATCAACCAACTCAGCAAATAGCGCAACCGTGTCATGAGTGATTAAACCCTGATGCCATTTCGGCTTCTAAATGAAATAGTAATACAACAAACATAAATGAAAATGAGAAGAATTCTTTGGGCAGCACTGCTAGCCCTGTGTGTCATCCAAGTGTCGGCACAAACTGCCGCCGATGACGAACGCGTGCGCCAGCGCATCAAGACTGCCGTCATGGACGTCTATGACAAGGCGGTGGCCGAGAACCCCGATGACTATGAGACAAGATTTGCACGCGCCAACCAGCTCTATCTAAACGGTGACTATCAGAAAGCCATCGACGATGCCGACATCGTGCTGGGACAACTGCCCGACAAGAGCAAAGAGATGAGATTTGACACCTACATGCTCAAAGCACGTGCACAGGCCGCCCTGGACAAGTATGAAGACGAAGTAGAGTCGTTGCAAGCTGCTGCCGAGATCAACCCCAAGTCGATGGCACTCATCGACCTGATGGGCAAGGCATGCTACAACCTGGGTGACATGGATGCCGCCGAGCAGAACTTCAAAACCATCTTGCGCGACACGCCCATGAACTACGACGCCCACTACTGGTTGGCACGCGTCGAGGTGGCTCGCAACAACTTCGGCAAGGCATACGACTACTGCGACAAGGCTGTGAACCTGTTCACCGCCAATCCGCAGGTCTACCTCAACCGAGCCGATATTCTCTTGCGCTCGCAGCAATATGAACAAGCCGCACAAGACATGGTCTCGGCCATGAGTGTGGGCAACGACGAGGGCAAAGCCATGCGCGCGCTCATCAACCTGAGCGATGAGCACTACAGCGAGGTGATGAACATCCTGGCCACAAGCAGCGACCAGGCTCCGCGCGTGGGCATGTTCCACTATGTGCGTGCCATCATCGCCATGCGGCAGAATCACTATGGTCAAGCACTGTGGAGCCTGAACCGCATCATCGATAATCAACTCTATGACTATCACAGCATCTATTATTACCAGGGCAAGTGCTTGTTTGAACTCGGCAAATATGACGAGGCCCTGACGGCAGTCAACAAGGCCATCGCCATGCTCGACGAGCAAGATCCTGCCTACTATATCCTCAAGGCACAATGCGAACAGGCCCTTAAAAAGACCAACGATGCACAAGCCACACTGGACCAGGCATTGAAACTGGATGCCAACAACCAAGACGTCTTGCTCGCACAAGCACGGCTGCTGACCGACCTGCGTGCTGACCAGAAGGCTATGGACAAACTCGCCAACCTGCTTGGCATCAACAACAAGAATGTCGAGGCACTGCTGCTCAAGGGATGGATTCAGAAGTATCGCCAGAACAATCCCACCGCAGCCAACAAGACCTTTGCACAAGTGCTGGACTGCGGCAGTGACATGAACAGTCTGCGCGGCTTTGCCCTACACGAACTGGGACGCGACGACGAGGCACGCCAGTGGGCCAACCAGATTATTCAAGACAACAAGATTGTCGGTGGTCAAAGTTACATCACGGCATCAGCCCTGCTTAGTTGCATCGGCGACTACGAGGCTGGTGACAAGGACAAGTCGGTCGACTATCTGCGCAGCGCACTGGCCAACGGATATGGCAGCATTCACCAACTGCTGGAGAATGAGACCCCCTATGTCAACCTCAAACTCGCGCGCCGTTATCCCAACTTCTTGACTGTGATTGACCAGAACAACGCCAACTTCCAAGTCACAAGATAGGCGATATCGTTAACCGTAAATAGTTTAAAGTTGGCTGTCTGGAGCAGAAATACGCTGATGTGGTCGAGGCAACACCTGCAACAATGGGTGATGTGCATTGTGCATTGTGCATTGTGCGTTGCTGCAGTGTCGTGCGCCTCGACCAAGCATGTGCCACAAGGGCAACTGCTACTGGACCGCACACGCATCAACATCAGCGATGCACAACAGCACAAGGATGTCGTGACATCGGAACTCACCAACTACTTGCGCCAGACCGAAAACCACAAGGTGCTGGGTGGCATGAAGTTGCAACTGGCCATCTACAACCTGAGTGGGCGCGACTCGAGCAACTGGTTCAATCGGTGGATCAGACGTGTGGGCGCACCGCCAGTCATCTACGACAGCACCCTGACAGAGGCCAGTTCGCGACAACTGAACATGGCACTGCGCAACCGTGGATACATGAACAATGTAGTGACCTATCGTGTGAATGCCGACAGTGCCAAACGCAAGGCACGGGTCGACTATGACATCACTCTGGGTGAGCCATATCGCATCCGCAGCATTGGCTACAACATACCTGACGATTCGCTGCGGCGCATCATCCTGGCCGACACAGCCCTTGCCCCTATCCATGTGGGTTCGCTGCTAGATCACAACAAGTTGGACGCATGGCGGCAGACCATCACCGAGAGCCTGCGCCGGCATGGCTACTATGCCTTCGGCAAGGAGTATGTCACCTTCGATGCCGACACGGCAGCTGGCTCACTGGAGGTAGACCTGACACTTAACACACGACAGCCCTACCACAGTGAGCGGATGCCTTATTACACTGAGCATCGCCCATTCTATGTGCGCAATGTGACCTATATCACCAACTATGACCCCGTGCTGATGCACGAAGGATACTATGCTCCTGACACGACACACTATGGCGACCTGACCATCTTGCACGAACACGAGACCTACTTGCGCAGCAAGGTCATCGACGAGTGCAACTTCATCACACCAGGGCAGAAGTATAACTCGGCAGATGTCGACCGCACTTACAAAGCACTGGGCCGGCTAGGCATCGTCAAGTTCATTAACATCGAGGTTCGCCCTGTGGGCGAGTTTGACGGGAAGATTTGGCTTGACACCTATGTGCTGCTGCAACCCGACAAATCTCAGGCGATCTCGGTTTCACTCGAGGGCACCAACAGCGAGGGAGACTTGGGCTTCGGCATCGGGCTTGACTATCAGCACCGCAACCTCATCAAGGGGTCAGAGACACTCAATGCCAAGTTCCGCATGAGCTATGAGAGCCTTTCGGGCAACCTCAACGGCCTCATCAACAACAATTACTCGGAGTATGCCGCCGAGGTGGGCATCACCTATCCTAAGTTCAAATTCCCCTTCTTATCCAAAGAGTTCAAGCGAAAAATACAGGCTTCAACCGAACTGGCCACAAGCTTCACCTACCAGACCCGCCCCGAGTACACCCGCGTCATTGCCGGTGCAGCATGGCGATACATCTGGACTGAGCAACAAGCGCGCATGCGTCACACCTTCAATCTGGTGGACCTGAACTATGTGTACCTGCCCAAGAGTCGAAGCAACTTTCTGGACAGCATCAAGAACCCACTGTTGCGCTACAGCTATGAGAACCACTTCATCATGCGCATGGGCTACAACTTCTACAAGACCAACAAGGTGCAGCCTGGACCATTGAACAAAGGATTCCAGTCCAATGTCTACACCATCCGCGCTGCCGCCGAGACCGCCGGCAATCTGCTCTATAGCATCTCGAAGTTGACGGGGCAGAAGCATGACGACGACGATTCTTACAAGGTGTTTGGCATTCGCTATGCGCAGTATGTCAAGGCCGAGGGCGACTTTGCCTACACGCATTTCTTCAACTCGCGCAACTCGCTAGCATTCCATGTGGGAGCTGGCGTCGCCGTGCCCTACGGCAATAGCACAGTGCTGCCCTTCGAGAAACGATTTTACGCCGGTGGAGCCAATGGTGTGCGAGGTTGGGGCGTGCGCACGTTGGGACCTGGAAGCTTCAACGCCTCCAAGTCACAAAGTAGTTTTATCTACCAGTGTGGCGACATCCGCCTGGACATGAACATAGAATACCGCGCTAAACTCTTCTGGGTCATCGAGTTGGGCTTGTTTATCGATGCAGGCAACATCTGGACCATTCGCGACTATGAGAATCAGCCTGGCGGTGTATTCAAGTTCAACAAATTCTACAAGGAGATTGCGCTGGCCTATGGCCTAGGCATCCGCCTCGACTTTAACTACTTCTTGCTGCGCCTCGACATGGGCATGAAGGCTCATAATCCCGCACAAGACCAGGAACCATGGCCCCTGATTCATCCCAAGTTCAGCCGCGACGGTGAGTTCCACTTCTCGGTGGGCTACCCCTTCTGATGAACGCTTGATAGGTTTAATACAATTATGAAAAAACTCGTGATATTTGACTTGGACGGCACCCTGCTCAACACCATCGAAGATTTGGGCCATGCCGCCAACTATGCACTGGAGAAGAATGGATTACCCACACACACCATTGCTTCCTATCCTTTCTTTGTGGGCAACGGTGTGCGGCGGCTCATCACCCGTGTCCTGCCTGAGGACAATCGTACACCTGCCATAATCGACACGTTATTGAAAGACTTCAGGGAGTTCTATGATGTGCATTGCTGCGACTGCACCAAACCCTACGCGGGCATACCCGAATTGCTGCGCGACCTGCGTGACCAGGATGTGAAGGTGGCTGTTGCCAGCAACAAATACGATGCCGCCGTGCAGAAGATCATCAATCACTACTTCGGCGACATCGACTTTGTGGCTATCCAGGGCCAAGTCGATGGTGTCAACGTCAAACCAGACCCTTCGATTGTGTTTGGTATCCTAGCCAAAGCACAGGTTCCCAAAAGCGAGGTGCTCTATGTGGGCGACTCGGGTGTGGACATGGAGACTGCACGCCGCGCCTGCATCGACTCGGTGGGTGTCACGTGGGGATTTCGCCCCGAGAAAGAACTTGTTGAGTACTATGCCGGCACCATTGTTCACCAGCCCAATGTTATCCTTGATCTCCTAGAACAAACCACTTACTAGATATAGGGCTTGATGGCGTCGCGCCAGATGAGATAGGCTGGCCCCATCAGATGCAGGCCGTCGTTGGTGTACTCGGCACGCAGGCGGCCATTGTCATCGACAAACAGAGGATAGAGATTGATCCAAGTCACCCCTTGACGACGCGCGACCTGCTCGAGCGCACGGTTGCCATCAACCACCACCTGCTCACGGTCTTTAAGATACTTCCACAAGCGCACCTCGTTGTTGAACGGTAGCATGGATTGCAAGTAAATCTTGGTGCGCGGGCTGCGGGTCTTGATGAGTACAATCAACTTCTCCATGGCTCGGGCTATGCTGTCGCCCGACACATCGTGCGACACATCGTTCACACCACCCAAAATAAAGATTTTCTTAGGCTGCCCCTTGAGGATGGGTTCCATTCGCTCGTAGTAGCCCTGAATGATGTCACCCACGATGCCACGATTCTTGACATGCCGGTTATTGAGCAGTTCATTCCACTCGGCACCATCTGTCAGGCTGTTGCCCAGCATGATGATATCCTTCTTGCCCACAGGCAACTGATCGAACAGCGTGACTCGACGCACATAGTACACATCTTGGTTGGCCTGCGCCAGCGCAGTCAACACCGACAATGCTACAACCAACAGCAATATACACTTTTTCATCAAGGGGATAGTTTTGATTATAAACTCATTAACTATTTCGGAAGGCATCCTCAGCCTTCTTGACCGACCCATGCAGCAAGAGCAGACGCTTGGCATCATCATAGGGCAGACCTAGCGACTCTACCAGCCAACGCGTGCCACGATCCACGAGTTTCTGGTTGGTCAGTTGCATGTTGACCATCTTGTTGCCCTTGACACGCCCCATGCGAATCATCACGCTGGTCGAGATCATGTTGCAGATGAGTTTCTGGCCAGTGCCACTCTTCATGCGCGAACTACCGGTTACATACTCAGGACCGACAATCATCTCAATGGGAATCTCGGCAACCTCGCTCACTGGTGCATCAGGATTGCTGGTGATAGAGGCAGTGAGACAGCCATGGGCACGGGCATCACGCAATGCACCAATGACGTATGGCGTAGTTCCCGAGGCAGCAATACCGATAATCGTGTCACGGTCATTGACATTGTGGTCAAGCAGATCTTTCCACCCCTGCTTGGTGTCATCCTCGGCATTCTCCACGGCATGGCGCAGTGCATGGTCGCCACCTGCAATAATGCCTACAATCCATCCCGGATCCATACCAAATGTGGGCGGAATCTCGCTAGCATCGAGCACACCCAGCCGCCCCGATGTGCCAGCACCCATATAGAAGATGCGGCCACCACGCTTCATGCGCTCAACGATCTTGATGACCAGTTTCTCAATCTGCGGGATTGCCAGCTGCACCGCATCGGCCACCTTGTGGTCTTCCTGATTGATCTCGGTGAGCAACTCATGCACCGACTTTTTCTCCAGGTCATTATATAATGAAGCCTGCTCGCTTATCTTTACAAAAGCCATAATTCTTGGAAATTGGGAATAATTTGGAATTAATAATTAAGAATTAATAATGAGCGGTAGACAATGAGGGTGCAATGCCCCGACATTCTTAATTATTAATTCTTAATTATTAATTAGTTAGAATGATACTTGACAAGTCCCTCCATGGGGTTCTTGATGATGGTGCCGATGGTGATGCCCAGCGGCTCGGCAGCCTCATGCAGCACACGCTCAAACACATGTGCCACCGAGCCCACGAAGTTGCAAGGCAACTCCTGATAGCCCTTGTAACTGGCCACATTGCGCACAAAGAAGTCGGTGAACGAACTCAACACCAATGCATGGATTGAAGGCTCGTCGATGTGCTTGGCCAAGAACGGACCAAATTGAGCCAAGAACCGATTGGCGGCAGGCTGACGGTAGACTGCAGTGATAATCTTTGTGCGGTCAAGGTCATACTCCTTAAGGAACTCCTCGCACAAGGGCTCGGGCAACTGCTTCTTGAGCACATCGCCCACCAGGCGCTTGCCCAGCACGGCACCACTGCCCTCATCGCCCAGGATGTAGCCTAGCGGCGACACGTTGTCTACAACCTTCTCTCCATCATAGTAGCAAGAGTTGGATCCTGTACCCATGATGCAAGCGATGCCCGGCTCATGTTGGCACAATGCACGAGCGGCAGCGAGCAAGTCACTGTCCACCTCGATGTGCTGTGCCATGGGCAGGTTGGCCTTGAGTGCATTGACCACATGCCCTTTGATCTCGTCACTGATGATACCGGCACCATAGTAGTAAATCTCATCAATCTCCTTATAACTAGCCAGATGAGGCATCAGCTCGGTGTGGATGCGTTCGGTCATCTCCTCCTGCGTGAGCATGAGGGCGTTCATACCGGTCGTGAAAATCTGCGCGATCTTCTCTTTTCCGTTAAGCAGGCACCAATCAATCTTGGTTGACCCGCAGTCAGCAATTAAAATCATATTCTATATTATTATGTTATTATTTTTTCATTGTTGTCCGAGACAAAGTCTCGATTAAGAGAATGAGACTTTGATATTCTCAATTAGCATTTATATCTTAATGTAGATTTTCTTCTTGTAGAGGATGTAGCCAAAGCACCAGGTGATGAGCACAAAGGTGATGGCATAGAGGCACGAGGCTGCCTCGGGAGTAGTGGTCAATGACTCCCAGAAGTCGTAGATTAGCGAGTGGATGGTGACTGGCGTGCCATCGGCGGCCTCGCCAAAGCGCACTGCACCAAAGACAATGCTCAGCAACGTGCCCACGAGGTAGCAGAATAGCGGATTGACACCAAACGACTGGAAGAAACGGCACCAGCGCTTGCGACCCTTGATGTCGATAAAGTAGATGAGAATACCCAGAATGCACGATGCCATGCCACAAGTGATGAGCACATAACTGCTGGTCCACACCTTCTTGCTGCAAGGAATGCCATACTGTGCCAACCAGCCCACAAGCAACATGATGCTGCCCCACAGCAGAGCCTTGCCCATGCGGATGTTGTTGTCACGGATGTCGACCAACATCTTGCCCATCATGAAACCGATGAGAACATGAGCAATGCACGGCAGAGTGCTCAAGATGCCCTCGGGATCAAGGGCAAGTTTCTCGCCGAAGGCATGCTCATGATACATGTGATCCTCGCCCAGCACAGCCAAGTCAACTCGCGACACAATGTTGTCGAGTGAGAAGTCATAGCCATTACCAGTACCCAGAATGACGGCATAAACCACAAGTATCAACCCGATAATCCACGGTATCCACCGCGTCTTGCACAGGATGGCAATCATTGAGCCGAAGAAATAGACCAATGCCAGACGCTGGAAAACACCCAGAATGCGCAAATCGCCGAACATACGCACAAAGAAATGGCTATCAGGGTTATACAAGCCACGCAACCACATACCGAACCACTGAACCGCCCAACCGATGAGGAACAGGATGATGGTGCGGCGACAAATCTTCCACACCAGCGCACCACTGGGACGGAAATCAAACTTGCGCAGCGAGAAATACATCGCCACACCCATGACAAACATGAAGAACGGGAACACCAGGTCGGTTGGTGTGAGCCCAATCCACTCGGCGTGACTCAGTGGAGCATAGAGGTGACTCCAAGTGCCAGGATTGTTGACCAGCAACATGCCGGCGATGGTTATGCCTCGCAAGATGTCGACTGCAAGGAGGCGTTTGTTGTCTGCTTTTTTCATTCTCTTTTGTTTAAATGAACTAGAAGTTCTAGATAGTCTAGAAATTCTAGATAGTCTAGATGTTATTTGGTGACCTCGTCAATGAGGTAGATGAGCGACTGATAGGGGATGCCACTGTGCGTGGTGAGGCCTATCTCACACGTGCGACTGTTGCTGAAACCCCGTCGCGCACCTGATGCCTCGACAGCCTTGCGCAAGTTGCGCAGGGCATAGGCATTGAGTTCGGGATGAGTAAAGCCCTTGTCACCTGCAAAGCCACAGCACCCCACGCCATCGGGCACAACCACATGTGACGAGCAACGTCGTGCCAAGTCTAGAACCTTGCCGTCGATTCCCATCAGGCGCGTTGAACACGTCAAGTGCAGCATCACCGGTTCGTCAGTGGCATGGAATGTGAGCGACTGAGCCACATGGTCGTGAATAAACTCCATCAGTTCTAGTGGCTTGACCGACGTCATGTGTGTACGCATGCGATGAAGGCATGGGCTCTGATCGCAGACGACAGGCCATAGCCCACCATCTGAGGCCTCAAACAATTCAGCCTCAAGATCCCAGAGTTTGTGGTCAGCCACATCGGGCATACCTTTGCTCTCCCAGATCATGCCACAACACAGGCTCTTCATGTTCTTGGGGAAGATGACCTCCCAGCCCGCACGCTGCAAGAAATCCACGACCGTGTCAACCAGGTCGCGTTCAACGCCCTTGCTGCGTCCCATCATCTGGTTGAGGCAACTGGGGAAATAGACAACCTTCTGGTCATGGTGCTGAACCTGTGCAAGTTTCGCACCCATGCGATGAGGCTTGGGCAACGATGGAGTCCACAGGGGGACACCGATGCTGTGAAAGGCCTTGCCCATTGCGGTCACTCCCTTGTCACCGAGCATGGCATGAGCCGCATCGGCGACATAAAGCAACGACTTGACGCCACCCTTGATGACAGCGAAATAATCGGCACAGAACTCACCCACATGATGAGCAATAGTGCCTTGTTGACGTGATTGCCCCCGCAAATCGTGGGTCAAGTCGCCCACATTAATCTTCATGGGGCATGATGTGCTGCACAAGCCATCGGCAGCACAGGTCTGCTCGCCATAGTAGCGATATTGTTTCTCAAGCCGTGCCAGCCGTCGCGGGTCGTCGCCTGTGGCACGCAGCCGCGAGATTTCGCGCTGCACAATGATGCGCTGTCGGCTCGACAATGTGAAACCACTGCTCACGCAGTTGACCTCGCAGAAGCCGCACTCGATGCATCGGTCCACATGATCGTTGGTCATCGGCATGGGCTTGACATCCTTGATGAAGCAATCGGGGTCATCATTGAAGATGACGCCAGGGTTGAGAATGCCGTCGGGGTCAAAGATGCGCTTGACCTCACCCATGATGTCATAGGCCTTATCGCCCCACTCCTTGCGCACAAACGGAGCCATGTTGCGGCCCGTGCCATGCTCGGCCTTGAGCGAGCCGTCGTACTTGTCGACCACCAACTTGACCACTTGCTCCATGAGGTTGCGATAGCGCGCCACTTCTTCAGGTGTGTCAAACGACTGCGCGATGATGAAGTGATAGTTGCCTTCAAGGGCATGGCCATAGATGCAACTATCATCATAGCCATGCTCGTTGAGCATGTTGGCCAGATCAACAGTGGCATCAGGCAAATCCTCGATGTGGAACGCCACATCCTCGATGATGACCGTGGTGCCCAACGGGCGCGTGCCACCCACGCTGGGAAAGATGCCCGAGCGGATGGCCCAATACTTGCCATACTCGGCCGGATTGCTCGTGAAGCGAGCCGGAACAAACAATGGGTATGGCTCCAAGATGCGATTGATGGCGGCAATGTTATCGTCCAACTCTTGTTGAGAGTCGGCAAAGGTCTGCACCAACACAGCTGTCAGGTTCTCGCCCGTCTGGTCATCAACACTGGCCAGCGACTTGCGGTCGAGCAACTCGGCGCAGTGCACTGGGCCCTGCTTCATGGCCACCACTGCCTCACAAGCCGTGCGCATCTGCTGGAAGTAGAGCATGGCACTGGCACGGTAGGGCGACAAGTGGCCTGTGGCCATGGTAAACTCGCTAGCAAACGCCAATGTCCCCTCGCTGCCCACCATCAAGTGGGTGATGATGTCGAACGGGTCGGTGAATCGCACAAACGGCGAAATGTTCAGACCGGTGACATTCTTGATGGCATACTTGCGTCGTATGCGTTCGGTGAGTTCGGGGTCGGCCAACACGCGATCACGCAACTGCTCGATAGCACGGATAAACTCAGGATGCGTCTGCCTGAACTGTTCACGGCTGCGCTCGTCGCCAGTGTCAAGGATGGTGCCGTCGGCCAGCACGATGCGCATCGACTGCATGATGCGGTCGCTGTTGGCATGTGTGCCGCAACTCATGCCCGAGGCATTGTTGATGACGATGCCACCCACCATGGCCGAGTTCTTCGATGCCGGATCGGGCGTGAAGGTACGCCCCAACGGAGCCAGAATCTCATCCACCTTGTGCCCCACCAGACCTGGCTGAAGGGTGATAGTCTTGGCATCGGGCGAGATACTATAGTTCTCCCAGTTCTTACCAGCCACGATGAGAATGCTGTCGGTCACCGCCTGTCCACTGAGACTTGTACCTGCCGCACGGAAGGTAACGGGCAGCCGCATCTCATGGGCAACGGCCAACAACCGGCTTACCTCCTGCTCGTCGCGACTGCGCACCACCACCTGCGGCAAGTGACGATAGAAGCCGGCATCGGTACCCCATGCCAGCACACGCAGGTCATCGGTGTAGATGCGGTCGTCGTCGACAAACGCCTTGATGCGCCGAACGAATTGTTGATACTCTTGTTTCATTGCCTCCCAGATTGTCTAGAGACTCTAGATATTCTAGAACACCTAGTGATGTTACTGATACAGATAATACTTGGCCGAACGAGCCTTGAAGGCCTCGGTGTCCTTGTTGAAGTAGTCGATGATGTCGGCCACCTGATAGCGCTTGCAGAAACGTTCACGAATCTCCTTGGTGCCACACACCTTGTCAAACATGTTGTAACGCTTGGTGTTCTGCTCAAACAACTGCTTGTCGGGATACATCTCGTGGATGACCTGCAAGAAGTAGAACTGTGTCAGCACCAGATTGGCCTTGTCCAGGTCGGTGATGTAGATCTGCACACCATGCACCTCCTGCAACGACTTGTCGACCGCCACACTCAGGGCAAAGAACGGCTTGTAGTTGATGGGGCGGAACAGCATGCCCGGCAGGTTGAGGGCATTCATGCGCTCGCACAGTGCATCGGCATTAATCCACGAGGCGGCAAAGCACTCAAAGGGCAGTGTGTAGCCAATGCCGGTGTTGAAGATGTAGAGTTCGCCCAAGATGCCGCTCACAGGATAGAAGAAAGCATTCTCAGGTGCCGGAATCTGTGGCGACGGTGCCACCCAGGGCATGCCCGTGTCGCGGAACTTCATGTCGCGCGTCCAGCCCTCCATGGGAATGACGGTGAGGTTGGCTTTGCCCTTGATCATGTGCTCGCCATTGAGAAAACGAGCCAATTCGCCGGGCGTGAGGCCGTAGAGGTAGGGGATGGCATACTTGCTCACAAACGAGTAGTAACCGTCCTCAACAAGGTTGCCCTCCACCTTGTTGCCGCCCAACGGATTGGGGCGGTCGAGTACCATGAACTCCTTGCCATGCTCGGCACAAGCCTCCATGCACACACCCATCGTGGCATAGAAGGTGTAACTGCGGCAGCCGATGTCCTGGATGTCGTAGACCAGCACGTCGATGTCCTTGAGCATCTCGGCAGTGGGCTTGTGGGTCTTGCCATAGAGCGAATACATCTTCACACCAGTCTTGGGGTCGACCTCGTCGCCCACGGCGTCACCGGCATGAGCATTGCCACGCACGCCATGCTCGGGACCATAGAGGGCCACCAGTTTGACACCCGGAGCCTCGTTGAGGATGTCGACCGTGCTCTTGAGGTTGTTGTCGATGCCGCTAGGATTGGTCACCAGTCCCACACGCTTGCCTTGCAACTGCTTGAAGCCGCCATCGCGCAGCACCTCGATGCCGGGCTTGACCACGGCACCCATCGTCAGTACCGCGAAAGCCACTGTAATTGCTAGAATTATCCGTTTCATATACTTATCTTTTTGGATTCTAAAGATTCTCCTTGTTTCCCCTCGGCCAGCAACCGATAGCCACCACCCTCAAGGGTGTAGATCTTCCATCGGTCAACCAGAGGCATGTAGAGTTGCTTCAAGTTGCGCAACCCAGCATAATAATGCCGCTCGACCACATGCGCTGGCACATAGCGTCCTCCCCGACTCACCCGCTGATTCACACGGCTGACTGCCAACTGAGACGAAGGCAAATGGAAGAACAACAGGTTAACCTCGTAGCCCCATTGCCGAGCCTGCATCACCGCACGGCCGAAGCATCGCGGTGCCAGTGTGGTCTCGATGGCAAAGGTCTCTCCCTGAGCCAGTAACTGCTCAATACGCTCAAGCATCAAGCGCCCAGCACTGACAAAAGCCTGTTCGGGAGCATGCGGCGACAAGCGATAGGCGATATCATCGTCACTGACCCAGTGGTGACAGTGCAGACGGCCTAGCAGCGACTCCCGCATAGTTGTCTTGCCCGCTCCGTTGCACCCGGCGATGAGATATAACCGTTTATCTGCCATTAATCTCACTTGTGACCATAGTCGGGATCAATCTTACGGTCGGCAAAGTAGGTCACCAGCAGGGTAGCCGCACAGCAGACAATCACCATCCAGAAGAAGTTGGCGTAGCCCAGAGCCTCCTGAATGTAGCCGGCAAACATGCCCGGAATCATCATGCTCAATGCCATGAATGCTGTGCAGATGGCATAGTGCGAGGTCTTGAACTCGCCCTCCGAGAAATAAATCATATACAGCATATAGGCCGTGAAACCGAAGCCATAACCAAACTGCTCGATGGCGATAGCCACACTGATCGACACCAGATTGGTGGGGAGCAACTCGGCCAAATAGCAGAAGGTGAGGCACGGCAGTGTCATGCAGGCAGCCATCACCCAGAGCGACTTTTTCAAGCCCACCTTAGAGGCATAAATTCCACCCAAGATGCCACCAATGGTGAGGAACAACACACCGATGGTTCCGTAGGCCAGACCGACATTCTCGGTCGACAGCCCCAGACCGCCCACCTCACGGCTTGCCACCAGGAATGGGGTACACATCTTGATGAGGAACGCCTCGGGCAGACGATAGAGCAACATGAACAGGATGGCAAGCCACAGACCGGGCTTCTTGAAGAAGGTGGCAAATGACTGACCGAACTCGCGCATGATCTGTCCGGCGCTGGTTGCGCCTTGTTGGTCGGAAATGTGCGACTTGTCGGCTGCAGGTTTGGGTATTGCGAACGTGTGATAGAGCGTGACAAGACAGAAGATGACTGCCGACACACCCATCGTGATCTGCCACGAGAGCGGAATGTTGTTATACTTAGTCTCGATGGCACCCGCAATGTAGACCAACACGCCCTGACCAAAAATTGACGACAGGCGATAGAAAGTCGAGCGAATACCCACAAAAGCCGCTTGATTCTTCTGCGTCAATGCCAACATATAGAAGCCGTCGGCTGCTATGTCGTGCGTGGCACTGGCAAAGGCTGTGATGACAAACAGCATCAAGGTGATGTAGAACATGCTGATGGGAGTCTGTCCGCTGGCAATGACATCGGGCGAGGGTTTAGGCATGGCTAGCGTGAGCAACACAAATGCCACCGACATGATGATCTGCATGGCGATAACCCACCAACGCTTGGTCTTGATGATGTCAACAAACGGGCTCCAGAAAGGCTTGATGGTCCACGGCAGATAGAGCAAACTGGTGAACAGAGCCATCTGACCGTTAGGCACACCCATCTTGGCAAGCATCAACACCGATATGTTGTTGACGATAAAGTAGGGAATACCCTCGGCAAAATAAAGTGTCGGTATCCACAACCAGGGATTGCGTGTTGTGGTCGCTGCTGCGACGGTCTTTTTATCTTCCATAATGCTATTAATATTGTTTCTCGATTTGTGCCCCGACGAAGTAGTGGAGCAAGATTTTCTTGTAGTCATAGCCTTGTGCTCCCATCACGGCAGCACCAATCTGGCACAACCCCACACCGTGCCCCCAACCGGCTCCGCGAATTACAAACTTGGCGGGATAGCCGTCGGCATCGATGTCGTGACGCTCAACCACAAAGGCCGAACTATAGAGCGCGGTCTCGCTCAGAGCATAGCGGATGGCAAGTTCCTTGCCGATGATCTGTGTGCGCTTCTCACCCACAACCTTCATCTTGTAGAGCCTGCCACTAGTGCCACGAGCCACAGGCTGCAGGTCGCGAATGCGACCATAGTCCACGCCAGTGCGTCGGGCTATAAGGTCGGCCAATTGGTCCTGGCTGTATTCGACCGACCAGCGATAGAAGTCGGTGGTCTCCTGGTCGTAGTCGTTGAGCACCTGGCTCAATACCTCAGGGTCATGGGTGTTGCAGAAGGCTGCTGGACTGGTGAGAATCCACTCCTCGGCAGCATCCTCACGTGTCAAGTCGGGGAAATCTTGCTCGTCCTCGCCGTCACGCCGTGCCTCCAAGTAGTCGTGATGGTGATCCTGCCAGCAATTCTCAAACTCCTCGAGCACTCCACCGCACGACTTGCTGAAGCGGGCGTCACACAACTGGCCACCATGCATCAGCACCTCGCCCCAAGTCTCGCCGATAGCCTGTTCGACGGTGGGAGTCGATGCGCGCGTGATGCCCTGATAACGCTGACAGTGGTCATCGGCGCACACATCGTAGTTGACATGGTCATCGCGGTCCCACCACTTAATGACTTCGTCGGCATCACTGTCGCCCAGCGAGGGTTGCAAGTCGCTCATCACCGAGTCGGCTGTAGCCGCCTCGGCAGGTTTTTGCCGGATTTGCGCCAACAACCAACTGCGCGAGATCACAGCATGCGCCTTGAGCAACTCGAGCGATGCCTTGGCACTCATCTCACTGCTGATGACACTCGTCAGGTAGTCCTCGACGGGCACGATGTTGATGGCCGTCACATTGCCATTCTCGATGATAAACTTGACGGCGCCCCTAAATGTCTGATCCTCCTTGCGACGCCAGTGAAAACTCACGCCGATGGTCACATCGTGCAGGGTGAATGAGCAGTCATCCTGATGGCACGGCTCGAAAATCAATTCATCATAGGCCTGGTCGTGATAGATCAGTCGACCGTCACGGGCGGTCACTGATTGCTCACCAGTGACACTGCATTGCATAGATATATATTCGCCATGTAGTGTGAACCGAACTTCACGGTCGCTCATGATACCCACACTCACAGTGGGTTGCTTCTTCTCTTTGTTCATTTGATTTGTAGTTATTTCGCTTCAAGTTTGGTGGAAAAAGTCAATGATGCGCACAATGGTTGCATTGTCGGCACAGACCTCGTCATAGAGTGACTGAATTTGCTCGGCAGTGAGCGTGTCATAGTCACGCTCACTGGCAACAGTCCACACGCCACCCATGTCGACCGAGGCCGGACTGAGCAACAACTGCCCCTCACCCTGCCCATAGCAGTCGGGACGATGTTTGGCACGCGGAAACACCACAACATTATAGTAATCTCCATCAGACCAACACAACACATTCTGCATCGGTTCGTCGGTACTGCCTGTTGCAAGCATCATCGCCATTTGCAATCGCGCCATGTAGAAACTGGCCAACGGCTTGCTCTCGCAACGGATGAAAAACAACGGACGGTCCAACTTCTGCGTGAAACCGATGAACCCATCACTGGCAGCCTCGATGTGTTCATCTTCGGGCCAGAGAGTGGGATCAAGAACATCATCACACAGGGGCATAAAGCCCTTGCAACCTGCCTGAAAGTGCATGTGATCAGGAGCCGAGGCTCCGCAACGAGGACCATTGTAGAACAATACCCAATCGAGCAATTCCTCGCTCAGTTGCAACATCTGGTCGATGCGGCGTGGCAGCAACCGCTGCGGCTCATGAGTGAGCGATGCAATGGTCAAGTGGGCAGGGAAGATGGGATAAGGGTTGACCTGAATCTTGTAGGCTCCACCCCACTCCACCGCCTCTTGCTCGGCTGGCTGATGCTCGCGACACAAAAAACACTGACGTGCCGCCAACGAGGCAGCATCGACCCGGGCGGCACTCGAACGACGCCGCTCGGGGTTGTGCTGCAAGATTACCTCGCTATGAGCCAGCGACACGCTGCGCATGGCCAGGTGCTCGAGCGCGGCATAGTTGTCGCGCACCAGCGTCCAGTCACGCAGCTGGCGCTCAATCAATGCATCTATTTGCTCACACAGTTTCATCATCATCCCCGTTATTCTAGAATCTCTAGAGGCTCTAGATTTTCTAGATACTCAAGAGATTGTAGACTAGTTTTTTGCATTCATCTTGATGCGGGCCTGCAACTCCCAGGTGCGAATGCGATCCTTGTAGAGGTTGTTGCGGTTCATCTTCTCGACATCGAGGCTGGCATCACTGTTGTCATCCCAACGGCGACACAGATAGACAGGCTCGTAGACACGGCCAATCTGATAGGTGCGCGAGATATTCAAACCCAGCGCATAATCCTCGCCGTAACTGGTGTTCGGCAGATTGACATCGCGCAGCACAGGGGTGTAGAAAGCGCGTGGCGCGCCCAAGCCGTTGATGCGCAAGGCATTGTTGCGACCATTCTCGGGAGTCCACTCCTTGTGGTCGATCACGCCCGGCGGAATGGGGTTGCAGTTAATGTCGGTCATCAGATAGGTGCCCACGACCATCGCCACATTCTGCTCATAGAAGGCATTGACCATCGTCTGCAATGTGTTCTCGTCCTTGTACATGTCATCACTGTCGAGTTGCACAATGAACTTGCCGGCCTTCTCGTGGTGAGCAGCCAGATTCCAATAACCACCAATGCCCATATCATAGTAGTCGGCAATGATGTGAATCAGGCGCGGGTCGTCATACGCTGCAATCGCCTCACGGGTGCCGTCGGTCGAGAAGTTGTCCACCACCATCAGGTTGAACTTGAAGTTGGTCTTCTGGCGCAGCACGCTGTCGATGGCATCGCGGATGGTGCGGATGCGGTTGCGGACAGGAATCATCACAGTTGCCTCGACCTCAAATTCACCCTGGTTGAACTCGATGTGCTTGAAGTTGGGCTTGCCATCTACCTCGGGAGCCAGATAGCCTCCGATTTCCTTGAGGTGCTCGGTGCATGCGGCTTCCATCTCAATTTGGCGACCACGGTTGCGCGGGTCGACATAGTCAAAGATTTTCTCGCCGCTCTTGCGGGTGTCGAGTTCGACATCACTGTAGAGGAACTCGTTGATGTGACAAATGTCGGCAAACTGCGACAACTTCAGGCGCAGGTCGTACAGGCCCGCAAACTCATAGTCGGCCTTCATGGCCTCGGCAGCCTTCTTCAAGCAGCAGCCGCAGAACATCAGCACCGAGCCAAAGTCAAAGTCATCGCGCAGCGAGCCAAACTGATAGTCAATGACAGGAGCCTTGTCGGCACCCTTGTCGGTCACGTTGTAGTGGTCGGCATAGAGCATGCCAGCACCGCTATCATCGGCCAGTTTGACAAAGCGCTTGACAGCAAAGGGGGCAAACTTGAGGGTGTTGTACTTGGTGTAGAGCATGGCATAGTCGCTCTGCACATGGCCAGCGATAGTGTGCATGGTCTCGCTGCTGGTCAAGTTCTTGACCTTGAGCACATGGCAACCCTCAACAGTAGCCTCGGCATTGTCGCCAGCCAGCAGATAGATGTTAGCCACCAGGCCCTCGGCCTTCAGGTTCGCGATGGTCTGTCCAGCCTGCTCGGCGTTGACAAACGGGATAAAGCAATCAATTCTTTTCATTATGTTTTATTTTTTTGTTATTTTCTATATGCCCTAGATGTACTAGAAACTCTAGACTATCTAGACTATTTGTTGAAGTAGTTGAGGATGGACTGCATCAAGTGGTTGCGCTGAGCCTTGTCGGTCATCACCTCCAGGGGGAAGCCCATCACCACTGTGCGATAGCCATGACGGTCACTGACGATGCCGGCGGGGATGTTGTTCTCGCTATATCGCATGAAGGTGTAGCCACTGTCGTCGCTGGCCTTGATGGCATCGGGCGACTCGACGGCATAGAGTTTGTCGTTCAACTGGTTGCAAAACTTGTATTTGTCACCATCGGTCATCAGGTTGCCAGGTGTGGGCACAGTATAGACCTCACCGAGCAGTGTTGCCGAACGGTCGACCCACTGGAAGCCCAGCACATTCTTGGCAAAGGCTACCTCGGCCTGGTTGACACTGTCCTTGTCCCAGATGTCGGTACCCACATAGGCACCACTGACCAGCACATTGCCCCCACGCTGGGTGAACGAGCGCACGGCATCCATCAGTTGAGGCGTGAACGCCTTGAAGCGTGAGGGCTTGACACCACGGCCAGTGGGAATCTCCTTCTGCTTGCCCAGAATGAGGTCCAGTGTCTTGTAGGCATTGAGGCTGTTGGGGTTGCTCTCGATAGCCTTCACACTGCTCGAGACGAACGAGTAGCCAGCCTGCATGATGGCCTCGCCGTGAACTGCGGGATAATCAAAGGTGTTGCCGGCGATGACCTCGGTCTCGTGGTTGCTGCGGCAGGCACCGAAACCTGGTGCATCGTCATCACGCCAGTCGAGATGACGACGGAACTCGTGCTGAGAGCCCAGATAGTTGATCTGCTGCATGTAGGGCACGCCATGATCCTTCTCGTCGTAGAATCCGGCAATCTTGTCGCCATCGAACCAGTCGGGGCCACTCACGCGCGTGAAGCCGTTGACCACCATGACGGTGCCCTTGCTGTTTGGGGCAATGCCCAGTGACAGGGTCTCGCTCGGGAAACTGCGGCCACCATCGTTCATGGCTATAATCTTGTAGGAGTGAATCTTGTTGTCGTTGACACGGGCCAGATACTGCGGATCGGGGGTGACGGCAACCTCCTTGAAGCCACCATCGCGACCCACCTGCTCAAGCACCACATACTGCTTGGGGTCGGCATTGGTCGAGAGATCATCTTTGGTGGGTTGCCAAGTGAGCAGGAAAGTGCCGGGCGACGAAGCCTCACTAATCTCAAACGAGTTGATGGGCAACGGCTGCACCACATAGTCGCGGTGGTCACGCTTGGCAATGAACTTGAGGATGCCCTTGTAGATAGCACGACTCACATCGAATCGGAACATCG
>Ga0310695_10001801_pt1 | contig 48129 bp, 39 predicted proteins | sample RumenRJG_04DNA_FD_203882 | JGI IMG/M metagenome (GOLD analysis project Ga0310695, IMG submission 203882) | Bovine rumen microbial communities from Lethbridge, Alberta, Canada - RJG_04 (v2) (version 2) | ecosystem: Host-associated > Mammals > Digestive system > Stomach > Rumen | place: Canada... | reverse complement strand
CAAGGTCGTCAAGATACTTGAGGAACAAGAGCCACGACTTCTGTTCAAGGTAGTCAAGTTCGCTGCTACAGCCAGACTCCTTCCACAGAATCTGGTCAATAGCCTTGAATGTGTTCTCGTATTGCATGCTTTATTATTTGGGATTATCGAAATGTTCTAAATGCAAAAATATAAAAAAATACGAGATTAAGCAAGAAATACGTGTGTTTATTTTGAATTTTCCTTGTAATAGCTTACAAATACAGAAAATGCCGCTCAAAGGGATATTCCTTTAAGCGGCATATTATGTGATTAATATCTTAGACTTTTATCTTCTTCCGAACAGGTCCTTGAGTCCATCCATGTCGAATGTGAGGGAGAAGCGGAGAGTCTGGTCAAGAGGGTTACTCTTTGCTGTGGCAATTACATAACCGGCATCGAGCGAGAAGACGTTCATCTTGAATCCTGCACCAACGGTGAAGTATTTACGGTTACCCTTGTTCTCTGCCTCGTGGTGATAACCCGCACGAATAGAGAACTGGTCGTTATATACATATTCTGCACCGAGACTCCATTGTATCTCGTCCAATTCTTCCTTGAAGCCGTTAGGCGCATCGCCGAAGCTCTTGAAGATACCTGCGATACTTGACACATCGTAATACTCTGTCTGTATTCTGTCATCGTATGTACCTCCATCCTCATCTTCTCCCTTCTTCGGATAGGTTGGGACAAGGAGCTTGTTGGCATCAAGGGCGATAGTGAAACGGTTGTACTCGTTTACAGGAACCATCAATGATGTTCCAAGACGCATGTTTGTTGGGATGAACTCGCTACGGTCAGTTCCGCCGAAGGTGATCTTAGAACCAATATTGGAGATGTTGAGACCGAGACCTAACTGACATTCGCGCTGACCGAGATTGATATAATCCTGATAATAACAGGAGAGGTCGGCTGCAAAGGCACTTCCCGGCGTTGTATCCTCATGGTAGTCGTATGTGAGGTCAGAGTAAATCCAACGCACACCTGCTGCAATAGAGAATTTCTCAGAGAGCATCATTGAGTAAGCCACGTCCATAGACATCTCGTATGGGTTGATAGTCATGGAGTTTGCGTCGTCGGCTATAAAGACCTCACCAAGAGAGAAGTATCTCAATGAACCGCTTATTGCAGAATAGTCGCCTATGCGATAGTAGCCAGCGAGATAGGCAAGGTCCATATCGCTAACCAACTGACGAAGCCAAGGGGTATAGTTGAGAGCCACTCCTGCACGAGAGATACAGAATGGATATTTAGCAGGATTCCAGTATTGGGAAACGGCATCAGGATCGGTAGCAGCACCAACATCACCCATACCAGCCGAGCGGGCGTCTGGTGCAATGGTCTGTGATGTAACTGCTGTGCTCACAGGGTTGAAAAAGTCCCTTTTGTCCTGTGCCATTGTAGTAAGGCTACATGCAAGGAAAAGTGTTGTGGCTATTATTTTTTTCATACGTTATAATAACGAGTGCTATTGGCTTTTATTGTATAATTAGCAGCTTTTGGGTCTTGCTTGCGTATGAGCTTCCATTGCTGCTGAGCTTTACGCGATAAAGATAGATTCCGGTATTAAGTTTGGCTCCGCTATCTGTTCGCAAATCCCATGGATAGGCCATCGTATTTGTTGTGGCTATTTCTCTTTTAGAAGTGCTCAAGAGAAGTCTTCCCGATGTATCCATTATATCAATTTCGAGATTCATTTCCGCTCCGCAGAAGTTGTGTGCCACTACAAATGTTGTGCTTTCTCGTGCAGGATTGTTTGTTGCATAGACATCAACGATATTTGGTTGGATGTTCTTCTTTACCACGAAATCGAGAGTGGTTGTTGAGGAGTTGTTGAGGATGTCCCATGCACGGAATTTCAGCGTGTGCTTGCCTTCTGAGAGAGCAGGAAGAGCATAGTATGTCTGACCGGAAGTGTATGACTCGTAGTCGAATGTGAAGTTGTCGTTCAGATTGTATGACTTCTCCGAATCTCCGTCAATAATAAGCATCATATCATGCCCGATACCTGCACCGGAAGCGTTTATTCCGTCCTTGTCGCTTATCTGTGCCACGAAGAAAGGAGTGCTGTTCACCTCTCCTCCGAATGTGAAGTCCTCAGAGTTGAGATAGCAATAGATAGACGGACCTATAGAGTCGTTCTCTGCTATGTTAGAGCCGTTGACCGTGAACTTATCGCATGCTCCGTGAGCCGAGGCTTTGAGAGTGGCATCGTAGGCATAGATGTTGATGAGACCTGTGCCGTCGGCATAGTTGATGTCCTTTGGAACGGCAAACGTGAAGGTGAACTCGCCATTCTCAACCTTGTTGGTTCCGTGATAGAGGGTGTTCTTTCTGTCGGTGAAGACAAAGGCGGTATCAGCCCCCTCGCTTGTGGTGTTATTCAGTTTGCATCTGATAGTCTCCTTTGTATCACGTACCATAGCATCCAATGTGCCTGAGAAGTTCTCGGCTTTGCTACCTGCAAGTTCGATGTGTCCCTTGATGCTGACCTTGTCGCCTGCGCGAAGCTGTGGCAGACTGTCACCTTCCACGGCTACGCCATTGATGTTGTCGATAACTGCGGTATATGTAGGGAGGGCAAGGCTTAGTGCCGGGTCGCCCAACAGAGAGTACTGGAGTTTGTTCTTTGTCGTTTCAATGCCGTTCTTTACAAGATAGTTCTTTGCCTGTCGCTGAGCCTCGCCTAATGTGATAGGCTTGCCGTTCTTGTCACAGGTTAGGACATATTCCATAAAGGCGGAGTTTATCTTCTTGTTCTGAGGAGCATAGACGGTACGTGTCGTTCCATAGAAAGCAACAGCTCCGCCTTCTGGGTTCAGAAGCGCTTTCTCACCTATTGTTTCCTCGTTGCTGTCGAATGGCATTATCTCACATGAGGCGGTAACCCATAGTGGGAGGTTAGTGCCTTTGAAGTTCGCGAAATCCTTGATGCTGAGAACTATCTCGTGGGATATGCTTGTCGGGGAACCGTGGCCGGCATAGTCGATAATCAGGGCTCCGTTGTTATGTTGCTGCTTGATTATGCTAGTTGCGTCGGGATAACGGTTGCCTGTTGATGAAGCTACGCGCTTGAAGGCATCCCAGTAAACCTTGCGGACATAATATCCCGGGTGGTCGCTTATGGTCTGTTCGGCAACATCATTAACGTCGTTCATGTGGATGTTGTCGTTGCCATCATCGCCTAAGAACATAATGGTGTTCTGCCAAGGACCTGCATTAGCGTTGAGGGCGTAGTTGATTGTCTTGTCAACCAATACTGCTGCTTCTGTCTCTGTAATGCAAGGGAAACGGCCAACTCCTATATCCGGCAGACCTGCGAATGTGGATATGTCCTCTTCATCGTCAAGATAGGTAAGGAAATCATCGCTGACATAGCAATCCACGGAACTGAAGGAGTTCTCGCTTTCGTAGCAAAGCAGATAATCGTCGGGCGATTCTGATTTTAGTTCTGATGTCAGCATCCTGTTGTCGAAGGTGCAATCGCCAAAGAGCAATAGGCTCTTGGGCGCGTGAAGAGAGTCAGAACGGTCGTAGAGCATCTTCATATAGCGCTTGTATGCGCTTACGTCAGGAGTTCCGCTTGAGAACTCGTTGTATAGTTCGTCAGCAGGTACAATCCTCACATTCAATCCGTCATGGTCGGCATGGTGCTTGGCGAGTATTTGTGCTTGCTTAAGTAGTTTCTGTGAAGTAGGGATGATAATCACCATGTCATAGTCCTTGTCTGCATGAAGGTCCTGATTGGTGATTCTATGGACGTATTCGGCAGTCGGGAAGTTGTCAGTTGCCAAGACTGGTGCCGCCTTGGGCGTTTCATAGCAAAGGGATATATAATCGAGCCTTGCAGTACCGCCAGATACGTTCTTGATAATGACTGTGTCATTTCCGTGAAGGTTGTCAACGTTCCATGTGTCGGTAAAGCCATTTGCCTTGTCATTAGCCATAAGGGAAATTGACCGTGAACCGAGTTCCTTGCCGTTGAGGTAAATCCTTATCTCGGTTCTGGCATTGGCTGTAACACTAATGGTGAGATCGGCTTGCGTGTTGTCTTCAGGGATGTTAATGATATAATTCTTGCTGTTTTTCCCGCTTTCGATCTTTTCACTGTTAAAAAGGTTCCTGCCACCATACATCCATGTCGAATTGTCTTCTTCATAGAGTGTGTGATAGGCGTCGGGGGTAGGCCATGCTGTATTCAGCAGTTCTTCCTCTGTGCATGTGAGAGGCTCGTTGTCATCTTGCGTGATGAAGTAGTAGCCATAGTCAGAATAAGGATTGCGGACTCTTACCCTTGAGTCTTTAGAATCCCAATATACGGAGCCTTTGGCATAGAAGAGTTTTTTGTCTCCTACGGTGCATGTCGGTATCTCCTTCAGGTCGTCATAATCGCGCAGATATTCTTCGGTAAGAACCTCTGGAACGATGTAACCGCCATAGCCATATATCCTGACTTTGGATAAATCAGAAAACCCTGCACTTTTTATTGTGCTTGCCGTAAGTTGGTGGATGCCTGAGTTTGAAACTCGTATCTTTGCCCATTTTCCTTTGGAAAGGACAGAATGCTCTGCATATCTTTCGGCTTTCGGACTGGCAAGACGTTTTGCCTTGGCTTTGCTGACGGGTGATGATTTTAGGTCGGCAAGGAAGGCTACAAGGTATTGGTATTTCCCGTTACGAAAGACGATAGGGGAGATATGAGCCACGAATGTAGCCCTTTTCTTGTCGATGGAAATGCTGTGTTGTATCTTAGGATTCTTCTCTGTGTTTATGTCTTTGCAGATAGCCTTGTATTTCCTTATATCGGATGCCGGCATGTCGATATATTCCGGATATCTGATACTAAGGGTATAGGTAGAATCCTGATAGTTGGAGGGTAGTGGAACGCTATACGCCACATTCGGTAGAAACGAGTCTATTCGCAGCTCCTCTGCGGTAAGGTTATAGAATCGTTTCTGCGCCTGAACCGTAATGATACAGGTGAGTAGTAATATTATGGTGTATAGTTTTCTCATTCAAGTTTCGTAACTGTTATTTGCAGTTGAATTCGAGTATTTTCCTGCCTTCGAGATAACCCTCCAGATGGTCGTCGATGTTGACTGGACCAACGCCTACGGGGGTTCCTGTATAGAGGATGTCGCCTGTCTTCAGGGTGAAGAACTGGCTGATATAGCTTATGAGCCTGTCAACGGAGAATATCATGTCTGAAGTATTGCCTTCCTGAACTCGGTTGCCGTTGATGTCAAGGGCGAAGCGCAGGTTCTGGATGTTGAGGAAGTGATCCTTTGAAATCCATTCTCCTATTACTGCTGATCCGTCAAATCCCTTGCATATCTCCCAAGGCTGTCCTTCCTCGCGTAGTTTTTTCTGAAGGTCGCGGGCGGTGAAGTCAATTCCCACGGTCACGGCATCATAATAGCGATGTGCAAAGCGTTCAGGAATCGATTTGCCGAGCTTGCAGATGCGTACTACGATTTCGGTCTCGTAGTCGATTCTTCCCATAAAGTCAGGTATGAAGAATGGTTTACCGTCCTTTAGAAGTGCGGAGTCTGCCTTGGTGAAGATGACAGGAAATCTGTCAGCAGAGTCGGAAACACTCTGTTGTAATAACGTGTTTTTAATCTCTTTATTGTGTTGTGGGTAGTTCATGCCCACGGCGAAGATTTTCATAGTTGTGGGTGGTTTTAGTGAGGCCGGGATTTCTTGCTTTTCCGGCTATTCCGGCTATTCCAGATATTCCAGACAATCCGGATAGTCCGGCTTATTCCGGAATCTCCGGCCTATACATAAAAAGAATTAGCGCCAGCGCCTTTTGGGCACTGACGCTATATCTATAGTTCTTTTCCCTATGAAGGGATAACAGAATCTTAGTCAGCTACGAGAGTGAAACGCTTGAAGTTAACTACTGTGAGATCCTTGTCAGCAGCCTGGAGGTACTGCTTAACGCTCATCTTAGAATCCTGGATGAACTCCTGGTTGAGAAGACAAGACTCCTTGTAGAACTTGTTTACACGACCCTTAGCGATGTTCTCGATCATGTTCATGTTGAGAGAAGCTGCCTTCTCTGCAGAAACAGTAGCGATGATATCCTTAGCCTTAGCAACGTCCTCAGCTGTGATCCAGCCCTTAGCCATGTTAGACTCCATGTGATCCTCAGAGTCAACGTGTGCTGGGTTGATGCCTGCCTTCTTGAGGGCAGCCTCTACAGCCTTCTGTACCTGCTCCTGCTTTGACTTTTCAACAGCAACATTATACTCCTCCTCTACGATCTTTGGATCAACAGAGTTCTCGTCGAGAGCTACTGGCTTCATAGCAGCAACCTGCATGCAGATAACGTGAGCCTGCTCAGCAGCTGGCTTGTTTGTCTGAACGAGTGTGCAGAGACCGTTACGGCCCATGTGGTTGTAAGCCTCGATGTTCTCACCTGTGATTGTGAGGTAGCCGTCGAGCTCCATCTTCTCACCTGTTACGCCTGAACGCTCAGTAACAGAAGCCTCTACAGAGAGACCGTTAGAGAGTGTGAGAGCCTTAACAGCGTCGAGGTCAGCAGCCTTAGCAGCAACAGCAGCGTCGAGAATCTCCTGAGTGAGCTTGATATAGTCAGCGTTGTTAGCAACGAAGTCTGTCTCACACTTGAGGGCGATGATAGCAGCGAAACCGTCACCAACCTTAGCGAGTACACAACCGTTTGCTGTCTCACGGTCAGCACGCTTTGCAGCAATAGCCTGACCCTTCTGACGGAGGATATCCTTAGCCTTATCCATATCGCCCTCAGCCTCTGTGAGAGCCTTCTTTACATCAGCAAGTCCTGCGCCAGTCATAGCGCGGAGCTTCTTGATGGCTTCCATTGTAATAGCCATATTGTTTCTTTGGGTTTTAAAAATTAAAGAATTCAGTTTTAATATATTTGTCGCTATCACGCAGTTACGAGATGACGATTCACCATCGTGGAATATTTACGTGATAACGACAAATCATTACCGGGCAGTAGCATTTCCGTACTGCCCGATAATGTTATAGTATGTTTACTCTGCAGCTTCTTCAGCCTGCTCAGCAGCAGGAGCAGCCTCCTTGCGAGCACGAGAGTTGCGCTTCTTGCCCTCAGCAGCCTCTTCAGCCTGCTCAGCAGATGCCTTCTCGTCAGCCTTCTCTACCTTACGCTCCTGCAAGCCCTCAGCGATAGCTGCGCAGCAAGCAGAAAGGATTGTATCGATAGAATCCTTTGCGTCGTCGTTTGCAGGGATAACGAAATCTACCTCGTTAGGATTAGCGTTTGTGTCAACGATACCGAATACTGGGATACCGAGACGCTGAGCCTCCTTGATTGCGATGTGCTCCTTGCAAATGTCAACAACGAACAAAGCAGAAGGAAGACGTGTCAAATCGCTGATAGAACCGAGGTTCTTCTCGAGCTTAGCGCGCTGACGAGTAATCTGCAGAAGCTCACGCTTTGAGAGGTTGCTGAATGTACCGTCATTCATCAGCTTGTCGATGTTCGCCATTTTCTTGATAGCCTTACGGATTGTCTGGAAGTTGGTGAGCATACCACCAGCCCAGCGCTCGTTGATGTAAGGCATGTTCACGCTTGTTGCCTTCTCAGCAATAACGTCCTTAGCCTGTTTTTTAGTAGCGACGAACAGGATCTTCTTACCTGACTTTGCGATATTCTTCAGTGCCTCTGCAGCCTCGTCAACCTTAGCTACGGTCTTGTGGAGATCGATGATGTGGATGCCGTTACGCTCCATGAAGATGTAAGGAGCCATTGCTGGGTTCCACTTGCGACGAAGGTGGCCGAAATGACAGCCTGCCTGCAGTAACTGGTCAAAATTTGTTCTTGACATTGTCTTTCTTTTGTTTTTTGTGTGCCTTGTGTAAAGACACGGGTTGTTTACTTTCTTTTTAATTCTATTGTTTGTTAGAATCAGCCAGTGAGTAGCCAAACGGATCTCGCTGGTTTAGATACTAAACTGTTGTTCTCTTGGAATTTCCTACCTGACAACCTACAAATAGTAAATAGTAAATCGTCAAATAGTAAATGCTTTTAACGCTTAGAGAACTGGAAGCGACGACGTGCCTTTGGACGACCTGGCTTCTTACGCTCAACCTCACGAGAGTCGCGAGTGAGGAAGCCGTGATCCTTGAGGTTCTTCTTATCCTCAGCGTCAACCTTAACGAGTGCACGAGCGATAGCAAGGCGGAGAGCCTGGCTCTGACCTGTGAAACCGCCACCGTCGAGGTTAGCCTTGATGTCATACTTCTCAGCTACTTCAAGAAGCTGCAGAGGCTGCTTAACAACATACTGCAGGATAGCTGATGGGAAGAACTCTGTGATGTCTTTCTTGTTTATAGTGATCTTACCGGTGCCCTCTGTGAGATATACACGAGCTACAGCGCTCTTACGGCGACCGATTGCATTAATTACTTCTGCCATTTTTCCTTAATTTTTTATTTGTACAGATTAATATCGATTGCCTTTGGCTGCTGTGCCTCCTGCTTGTGCTCTGTGCCCTCGTAGATATAGAGGTTGTTCAACAGACTACGGCCGAGAGGACCCTTTGGCAGCATACCCTTAACAGCGTGACGGAGCATCTTGTCGATACCGTTATCCTTTGTACGGAGCTGTGCAGGTGTGTTGAAACGCTGACCGCCTGGGTAACCAGTGTAACGTGTGTAAACCTTGTCAGTTTCCTTCTTACCAGTGAAAACCACCTTAGCTGCGTTGATGAGGATTACGTTGTCACCACAATCAGCATTTGGTGTGAATGTTGGCTTGTACTTACCACGAAGTATCTTAGCCACCTTTGAGCAGAGACGACCTACAACCTGATCTGTGCAGTCGATTACAACCCACTCCTTCTTGGCAGACTCCTTATTAATAGAGACTGTCTTGTAACTTAAAGTGTTCATTTAACTTTAAAAATCTTTTTAAAAATACTACTAAAAAACAATTGTTTCGAACGCGGATTCACTAACCGTCTGCGCGGCCAAACGCATGACTATTAACACCATCGTTCGCGGGGCTCTAAGTGTACCCACATAATAATCGGACTGCAAAGGTACTCATTTTTCCGCACTTCTGTGCAATGAGTTTCCTTGCACTCCGTATTTTTAAGAAAATTTAACGTATGATAGTCGCAAATTATTTTCCGAGAGCTGCCTTCCAACGCTCGTAAGCTGCCTTGTATTCTGCTGTCTCAGCAACTGGAGCCTCGGTAGAGATGTGCTTCAGAGTCTTGAATGCATCATCGCTATCCTTGTAGATGCCTGCACCGATACCAGCACCGTAAGCTGCACCTACGCTACCGTCAGTCTCGTAGAGTTCGATTGTAGCACCTGTAACGGCAGCAAGAGTTCTGCGGAACAATGGAGAGAGGAAGAGGTTTGCGTGACCTGCCTTGATTGTGCTGATCTCCATACCCATCTTCTGCATGATCTCAATACCGTAAGCGAATGAGAATGCGATACCCTCCTGAGCAGCACGGATGATGTGTGCCTTCTTGTGGATGTTGAAGTTGATGCCGTGGATAGAAGCACCTGGGTTCTCGTTCTGGAGAACGCGCTCTGCACCATTACCGAATGGGATGATAGAAAGTCCCTCTGCACCAACTGGAACAGACTCAGCCAAATCGTTCATCTCACCGTATGAAATGCCTTCTGGAGCAACAGTACGCTTTACCCATGCGTTCAGGATACCTGTACCGTTGATGCAGAGAAGCACGCCAAGACGTGTGTCTGGCTGGTTGTGGTTAACGTGAGCGAATGTGTTTACGCGAGAGAGCTTATCGTAGTTCACCTCACCGAGAACACCATATACAACGCCTGATGTACCGCCGGTAGCTGCAATCTCACCTGGCTTCATTACGTTCAGAGAGAGGGCGTTGTTTGGCTGGTCACCGCCTCTATATGAAATAGGAGTCCCCTCTGGAATGCCGAGTTCGTCAGCGATAGCCTTGCAAACGCGTGACTGGATAGAGAAAGTAGGAACAATCTCAGAGATGATCTTCTCGTCAAAGCCGAAATAGTTCATCACGTCCTTGCTCACGCAGTTGTTCTTGAAGTCCCAGAACATACCCTCAGAAAGCCCTGAGATAGTTGTCTTCTTGTCACCGCCAGAGAGACGGAGAGCGATATAGTCACCAGGAAGCATGATCTTGTCGATCTTTGCGAAGGTCTCAGGCTCGTTTTCCTTAACCCAAGCGAGCTTTGCTGCTGTGAAGTTACCAGGAGAGTTCAGGAGGTGCTCAAGGCACTTCTCGCCACCGATAGCGTTGAATGCTGCGTTACCGTAAGGAACTGCACGACCGTCACACCAGATGATTGATGGACGAAGTGGCTTGCCATCCTTGTCAACACATACGAGACCGTGCATCTGATAAGAGATACCGATAGCTGCTACTTTTGCGAGTGAGCCTGCTGCCTTTGCCTCTACGCGTGCTGTTGCCTGCTTGAGCTCGTCCCACCACATTTCTGGTTCCTGCTCTGCCCAACCAGCCTGCTTTGCCATGATTGGAGCCTCTGCGTCTGGATACTGAGCAGAAGCAACTGTCTTTCCTGTCTCTGCATCAACGAGTGAAGCCTTCACTGATGATGTACCGATGTCATAACCGAGTAAATACATTTGTCTTGTCTTAATTATTATAGTTGTTATTTCGTTAATACGCACACTAACTTACAAAGGTAGTGTAAAATAGCGAGAATACCAAGATTGTGGTCTTGAATTTTAGATAATTTAACGTGGGGCGGGTTCGTTGTAACTTCGCAGATCTTCTCTTGTTCCTCCACTTCATAAAAGCTTCTTCACCGGCTTTGCATCGACTTTGGTACGGAGGAAGAACGGATGGAAAAGGGAGGTGCTGCGAATTGGATGTAGCCTTTTATTGCTCCTTGATTTCTTGTTTTTTGCTCTCAAATTCCTTCTGGGCTTTTTCTATAGCCTCATGGAAACTTTTCTCCGCACAGAGCCTTGCAAAAGTGGCTGAGGCTGCCAGACGGGCAGCATCAACATCACTCTGGTAGTGGAAACCGAGGATGACGCGACTCTGACCAATCTCATAGCCTATCTTCATTATCGCATCGGCATTTTCGGGAGAGACAGCCGAGAGTGCCATTGCTGCCATCCAAGCCCTTACCGCATGACCGGAAGGGTAGGACGTGAAATCGTCAGGATATTCGTCGTGCGGAATCGGGGTGCCTTCTTTAAAATGATGGTAAGGGCGACGGCGGGCAAAACGTTTCTTCGCTTTCTGTATGCTGTTGTTTCCGGCATTCATCACAGACAGAAGAAGTTGCGTGAGCTGAGGGTGTGTTTCCTTTGTGAGATTCTGATTCACGGCAGGAGAAAATCGCCTGAGGAAATAGCTTATGGCATATCCGGCATCGGCAATGGCGGTATCTCCGCGGAGAGTGCCTCGGAATGCCTTCCCCCACTCGTACATACAACTGTCTGATACGAATTTCGTATCACTTTCGTCTATAGGGGCTGGAAGAAAACATGATGCGTCAGGAAGAGGCGGCATACCTTCCTTGACGTACTGAGGGGCAATTCTGTAAGCCTCTATTTCCTGTTTCAAGGAGTCTGACTGTGCAGATAAGGAAAGAGGGAATAGAAGGCAGAAGAAAAGGCATACCAAAAGCCTAACCAAGCCTTCCCAAGGAAAAAGCCTAACCAAGCCTTCCCAAAAGGAAGGATGTTTTATAGTATTATTGTTTAATGTCATTGATAGAAATATTATTAGTTGCAATTTTGTCGCTTGGTTCTTTCGCGAAATAGTGTATATCGCATCCCTCCCTTTGGGAGGGCCTGGGTGGGCTTTGGGCTTTGGGGGCTTCACCTTTTAATCACCGCCCTCACCACAAACCAGAGATGCTGGCGTATAGTGGTAAATGTGCCGTAGTGGTGAGCCATGATCTTGAACCTTTCGATAAGGGATGCCTGATGACTTTGAGTTGTCATTCCTCCTTCGAGGAACGAACAAAGAGTCTTGTGGGTGTTCATCAACTCAAGACCTTGTTTCTCAGCCTCTTTCATTATTCTGATACACCAATCCACATCGGCGGAATATTTGTAGTCGAGGTTATAGGAAACCTGTTTGGCAAGGTCGGTTCTTGCATAGAAAGCCTGATGACAAACCAGCATTCCTTCCTTGAAACTCTCCCAAGAGAGCACCTCTGGAGGTGAGAGGCGACGCTTTCTGATGAAAATGCCTTTCTCGTCAACAATGTCCGTATCACCATAGATGACTCCAGGGAGTTCTTTCCCCTTCAACTTCTCAGCAACGCAGGTAAGGGTGTCTTCTTCGTGAAAAACATCACCGGCATTAAGGAAAATGATATAATCGCCCTTGGCAAGTTGTATGCCCTTGTTCATAGCATCATACAACCCGTTGTCAGGCTCGCTCTTCACAATAACAGGATAGCGCGAGTCGTAGGCGTATGTCTGGACTTTCTTCACCGTATCATCTTTTGAAGCACCATCAATGATGAAGTGCTCTATATGCGGATATGACTGTCCTCGCACGCTTTCTAGCGTACGGTCGATATACTTGCTCGCGTTATATGTGCATGTAATGATGGTGAAGCTTATCACGATTCTGTATGGATTTTATTTTGCTGCGAAATTACATATTTTTTTTCGTCTTTGCAAGAAAACAGAAAGAATAATTATATTTTGTCATGTTTTAACATAAATCGTTTCTTTGTTGATGGGAGGATTGAAATACTTTTATCTGTTTATCTCATCAAGCATTTTCTTGAATTTTGGGATGTCTTCGTCATCACTCGGTTCGAGATGATGTAGCCCGCCGTTCTTGTCGATAAGGCGATAGGTAGGGTATTGTGTCAGCCCTACATACTTCTCTATAGCTTTTTGTTGTCCGTCTGGAAGGCGATAATGCACACAATTAGGGCCTGTAAGATTATACTCGCCTATTATGTTTTTCCAAGAGCCTTCCTGAGATTTATTGGCAAGATAGAGATATACAATATCGTAATCTTTTAGTTCTGCCTTTAGTTTATGTGATTCCTTTAGTTTTGCTATGCAAGGAGAGCACCAAGTTCCCCAGATGTCAAGATATACGATCTTACCCTTGTAAGGCTCTACTAACTTGTCGAGAATCGCCTTGCCGTCAGTAAGTCCCTCTACGTCAGACGAAGGGTGAATGACGCCCTTTACAACCTTCTCGTTAGCCTTGAACGCTTCTGTGTAATAGTTGTGTTGTTTGAGAATATTTTCTTTTATACTCTCATTCTTGATGTTGTCCACCAATTTAAGTAGATCATCATCCAATGGCATGTGCGAAACAAATCTCTGATTCATGCGATTTGAGATGCATAAATCGCGTATAGTGTCGTTGGGGAGAATTGAAATGATACTTTGGGGATAATCCATTTTGTAGAATTTACTTTGAGTTAAACCACCAAGTATACCATTGTTCTCCATTATTTTTTCGATTTCAGCATTACTTACATCTTTCGGATTGCTCCGCCACAATGCAATCTTTGTACTGTCCTCTGCCGATAATGTGAACAATCCAGAAGTTACAACTTTTTGTAACTCTGCAGGATTGCCCAAAAAGTATTCTTTCATTGGACCATTATATATTTTATATATGTATTGTGAACGAATACTGTTAGGTATCCGAAACGTAAGGTTTAGGGGGCATTGAGAATTGATGTCAAAAAGTTTATTGACACATTCTGCGCATTCTGCTGGAAATGTCTTTGAAGGAGTCATGTACATTGACATCCATATCCAATATGCGACCTCTGCCTTATTTGATAAAGACGCATATTCGCGGAACTGCTGGCTACAAGTTGGGTGTTGTGCATAGTATTCCTTCATGCTTTTTAGATATTGGTTATAGGTCTCCATGCACTCGTCCTTGTATTTTATGGCATCCTCATATTTCTTAAATTTTGTAGGCAGCTCGTATTCTGCCCAATTCACAGAATTGGCATTATTGATTTCGTTTTGCAATCTGGCTTTCTTACCCATGAACATGCCACCCCAGAGAGTCTTCAATACGAATATACTGTCATCAGGCTGAAGGACACAGTCATGCCCCGTATACCTGTCTTTGCCCGTCATAGTATTTAATCTAACACTTTGTGTTCCTGACAAGGGGATATCAATACTGAACCTGCCTAACGAATCTGGCGTGAGTTGAATTCTGGAATAGTTTTCATTCCAGAAGTTTTTTGCGTAACGAACTTCAAGCGATAGTGGGCCATTCTTGAGCGCATTGTTTGGAATATCCGTAAACATACCAGAGATATGTGCTGTACCTGATTTTAGTTCTGTACTCAATGGAGTTGTGTCACATGTAGGGTAGTCAGGTATTTTAAAGTTCTTAATTATTGTAAGTGTATGTTTCTTGCCGTTAATATTGAACACACGTTCCCCGTCTTTATATTTGCCAATGGCTATTGTTGTGTTATTATTGCCGTTGCATAGCACTATCTTATTGTCTGTCTTTGTGTTATACTGCCATATCTTACTATCATATATGGCATAGTCTTTGAAGAATCCAACAATCCAGTCGCCAGTATTTACGTCACGCCAGTTGGCTTCTATGATATCTGCGGGATTAGAAATGTTGAAGAATTGGAAATCACGATTTCCATAACCCTCAATAAGATCAAAGCTATTCACCTTGGAAGGTAACGGCTCAAAATGCAAAGCAAAATCAGCCTCATTTATGCCTTCCGGCGTATAGAAGAGAGAATCGGGTATAAGGTTGGTTTCTCCTTCACGTGTGGCTCTACCACCTGTAATGGCGTATGTCTTGCCGTCAGCCGTCTTTAATATGGTTGTCGATGCAAATCTGATCCATCTTTTTGAGTCTTGCTCAATATGGAATCGTACGATAGTTTCCTTTTTGTTCAGTTCTACTTCCGTAATATTCAAAGCACCAACATATTCGTTGGGCTTAAATTCAGGATCTTTCCATACCTTCTGTGCCCAACAGCCAATGGTGAAGAGCATAAGCAGTATTATAGTTGTTTCTCGTTTCATATATTTCTAGTAGAAAAAATTATTGTTTTAGTTTTTTATGTTGTAACAATCTCCCTTGAAAGAATTCTGGTCGTATTTGTGTCTTGTCGATGGGATTACGGTAATTGTGTTATTCCGCGTAAAGATTATTGTCAGCAATCGCTTTTGCCACTTTTTCAGGGACAAATGCGCTTATATCTTTTCCGTTCCTTACCATTTCCCTTAGCATCGTGCTTGTAATGTTAATCTTGGGTGTATGGATGAGGTGTACGTTCTCGGGAAGTGTAGCTTCGTCAATCTCGGAATCTTCTCTTGGATATATGTATATGTGGTGATTGGCAAGAATCTCCTCGTTATGAGCCCAACGTGGAAAGGCTACCCAGTTGTCGCCGCCTATTATCAGGGAGAACTCATGCTGTGGAAAATCCTTTTTCAGGGCTCTCAGCGTCTTCCAAGTGAAGGAGGGGCGTTCAAGATGAAACTCATAGTTGCTTGCCTTCAATTCTTTCTCCCTGCTCTCCAGAGCCAGTTCCACCATCTCGTATCGCTCGTTCTCTCCAAGAAGGTCTTGCGCCTGTTTCAGAGGGTTCTGAGGTGAAACCATAAACCAGACTTCATCAAGCCTTGCCTCCTCACGAATGGTGCTTGCAAGAGCAATATGAGCGTTATGTATAGGGTTGAAACTCCCTCCGAAAAGTCCGATGCGCATAAGAAAAGGTTTTGGCGGGCTTGCGCCCGAATGTTTGGAAAGTAAATTAGGAGTAAATTAAACCAGTAAATTATAATCAGTAAATTTTTATTTTGAAATTTTAGAATTTTCCAGAGTGGCGAATGCCACTTCCTAATTTACTGATTATAATTTGCTGGTCATTTACTTTCCAAAAAAACATTTACTTTCAGTTTAATTTATTTTTCCGAGGAAATCGCTGATTGTTTTCAGCGCCTCTGCCTTTGCCGTTTCGAGGTCGTCATTAACGATAATGACATCAAACTTTGGCGCGTATGTGAGTTCTTCCTCTGCCTTTGCAAGACGCTGCTCGATAACCTCTGGAGCATCAGTAGCACGACCTACGAGACGGCGACGGAGCTCCTCTACTGAAGGTGGCTGTACGAAAACGCTAAGTGCCTCGTTGCCAAATAATTTCTTAAGGTTGCAACCGCCTTTTACATCAACGTCGAAAACCACGTTCTCACCATTGTTTATCTGGTTCTCAACCTGTGATTTCAGCGTGCCGTAGAAACGGTCGGTATAAACCTCCTCATACTCCACGAAAGCACCCTCTGCAATCTTTGCCTTGAACTCCTCCGGGGTGAGGAAGAAATACTCCACACCGTTCTTCTCAGTTCCGCGAGGAGCACGGGTGGTGCAAGATATGCTGAAATGCATATTGAGTTCCGGATGCTCCTGCATAAGGAAATTCACGATAGTTGACTTTCCTGAGCCTGAAGGAGCGCTGAATATAAGTAATTTGCCTTTTGACATTTTCTCTTTACTCTTTACTCTTTACACTATACTCTTACCCCTCTTCCTTACATCGCATTAAGCACCTGCTCCTTGATCTGCTCAAGCTCATCCTTCATCTTAACGACGATGTTCTGCATCTCAGCCTGATTGCTCTTAGAACCGGTTGTATTGATCTCACGTCCCATTTCCTGAGCAATGAAACCGAGCTTCTTGCCCTGACCGCCCTCTGGCTCTGCCATTGTCTCGCGGAAGTAGTTGAGGTGGTTGGTGAGGCGCTGTTTCTCCTCTGAGATATCCAGTTTCTCTATGTAGTAGATAAGCTCCTGCTCAAGGCGGTTCTTGTCGTAGTCGATTTCAGGAATCTGCTTCAATCCGTCAATGATACGCTGACGAATCTTCTCCACACGAGAGTTCTCGTATGGCTCGATGCTCTTCAGCAGAGCCTCGATATTGTCAATCTTCTCGCCGAATTTCTTTGCGAGAGCCTCACCTTCCTGACGGCGGAAATCAACGAGAGCGTCAAGCGCAGAGTCGATAGCCTGACGGGCAACCTCCCATTCCTCTTCGGAAAGGATTTCTGTCTGGTCCTGCTTTACAAGTATATCAGGCATCCGCAAGATGATAGGCATCATCTCGGTCATGGAAGGGGTAGCCTCGTTGTTGCTGCTGGCAAGTGCTGTGAGTTGCTGGTAGTAATTCTTAGCGAGTTCGATATTGATAGATGCTGCATCAGCCATCTCGTCCTTTTCAATCCAGATTGAGAAATCCACTTTTCCGCGGATCACTTTCTGTTGAATCATCTGTCGCATCTCCATTTCTTTCTCACGATAGAGTGGGGCGATGCGAGTTGAAAGGTCGAGTGCCTTACTGTTGAGAGATTTTATCTCAACATTGATTTTTTTGTCTTGAAAAGTGGCTATTGACTTGCCATAGCCGGTCATTGAGAGTATCATTTGATTACTTTTTCGTTAAATTTCTGCAAAAGTACAAAAAAATACGGGAAAAATGAGTATATTTGCACATTATTTTTAAAACAAAACGAAAATGTCGTGCATTTTACATATAGAAACGAGCACAAATGTGTGTTCTGTGGCTGTTAGCCACGACGGAACCGTCATCTTCGAAAAAGAGGATTTCAGCGGTCCGAATCATGCCGAGCAACTCGGCGTATATGTTGACGAGGCACTCAGTTTCATTGACCAGAGTCTCATTCCTCTTGATGCCGTTGCGGTGAGTGCCGGACCGGGTTCTTACACAGGCTTGAGAATCGGCGTTTCAATGGCAAAAGGTATCTGCTACGGCCGTGATGCAAAGCTCATCTCAATACCTACTCTCGAACTGATGTGCGTGCCTGTTCTGCTTAGGGAACTGGCTGCCGAGGAGCCGGAGCCATTGCTCTGTCCTATGCTCGATGCCCGCCGTATGGAGGTTTATGCAGGTCTTTGGAACCGTGCCTTGAAGCCAGTGCGAGAGATCGGGGCTGACATCGTGACTGCCGAGACCTACAAGGAATTTCTCGACAAGCAGCCTGTCTATTTCTTTGGAAACGGTGCTGCCAAGTGTATGGAGACAATAAATCATCCTAACGCGCATCTCATTGAGGACATATCTCCATTGGCAAAGTATATGATGCCGTTGGCTGAGCGTCGCTTCAACGATGGTAAGTTCGAGGATGTGGCATACTTCACTCCTTCCTATCTGAAGGACTATGTGGCAAAGTTGCCGAAGAAGTTGTTGTAAAAGCAAGGCCTCTTCCCCCGCTCCTGACACATACTCCGATGTTATAAACATCGGACTTCCCCCGTAGGGAGGGAGCCGGAACGCGAAAGGCATGTTAATTGTTACATGTTAATTGTTAATTGAAATATATGAATATCGAAGGACTTGACTATAATACCCAGCGTGAAAGGATCAAGCTCAACGAGTATGGTCGTGAGATTCAGCAGATGGTTGACTATTGTGTCTCTATTCCTGACAGGGAAGAGCGTCAGGTATGTGCTGAGGCTATCATCGATACAATGCGTAAGATGAATCCAAGTGACCAGAACGTCAACGACCGTATGCAGACCCTTTGGGATCATCTGGCATTGATGAGCGACTTCAAACTGGATATTGACTATCCTGTAGAGATAACGACGGCGGAACAGATGGCTTCAAAGCCCGAGCCTGTGGCATATCCTAACACCCGTATTCCTGTTCGTCACTATGGCAGGGCATTGTTTGAGCTGTTTGAGACGCTCAAGACAATGGAGCCGGGTGAAGAGCGTGATACCCTCGTGCGTATGACCGCCAACCAGATGAAGCGTTGCCTGCTGCTCTGGGGACATGGCAATGGCGACGATGAGAAGGTAGCCGACGACCTTGCACGTTTCACGGATGGTGTGATTCAGTTGGATCTTGACAGTTTCCGCTTTGACAAGATCGACGTGCAGTCTATTGCCCAGCAGGCTAAACTGAAGAAACAAAAGAAGAAGTAGCACTCTATGGAAGCATTCCTTATTGAAGGCGGACATCCGCTTAGTGGTACTATTGTTCCTCAGGGCGCGAAGAATGAGGCACTTGAGGTTATCTGTGCCACTCTCCTTACTGATGAGGAGGTGGTGATAAAGAATATCCCCGATATCCTCGATGTCAACAACCTTATAAAGTTGCTGATGGATATAGGTGTGAAAGTTCATAAGCTCGGTGTGGGAGAGTATAGTTTCAAGGCTGATGAACTCAAGCTCGACTATCTTAGCAGCGATGAGTTCGTGCAGAAGTGTGCAGCCCTTCGTGGATCTGTGCTTATGATAGGTCCGCTGCTCGGCCGTTTCGGTCATGCCACCGTGGCAAAGCCGGGTGGCGACAAGATAGGCCGCCGTCGTCTTGACACTCACTTCCTCGGTTTCCATAAGCTTGGCGCAAGCTATAGTCGTGTTGTTGGTCGTGATGTTTATGAACTCAGGGCTGATAAACTCAAGGGCTGTTATATGCTTCTCGATGAGGCTTCTGTCACAGGTACTGCGAATATCATCATGGCATCTGTCTGTGCAGAAGGCACCACGACAATCTATAATGCTGCCTGTGAGCCATATATTCAGCAGCTCTGCCACATGCTCAACCGTATGGGCGCAAAGATTTCAGGCATAGCCTCTAATCTTCTCCGTATTGAGGGCGTGAAGACTCTTGGCGGTACTGAGCATAGGCTTCTTCCTGATATGATTGAGGTAGGCTCATTCATCGCCATGGCTGCTATGGTTGGCGATGGAATAAGAATCAAGGGTGCTTCCGTAGAGAATCTTGGTATCATTCCAGATGCTTTCCGTCGTCTTGGTATTCAGATTGAGGTTGATGGCGATGACCTCTTCATCCCTCATCATGATCATTACGAGATAGAATCCTTTATCGACGGCACTATCATGACTCTTGCCGATGCTCCGTGGCCGGGACTCACGCCTGACCTTCTCAGCGTGCTTCTCGTCGTGGCAACACAGGCAAAGGGTAGTGTGCTCATTCATCAGAAGATGTTCGAGAGCCGTCTGTTCTTTGTTGATAAACTCATCGACATGGGCGCTCAGATAATTCTTTGTGATCCGCATCGTGCCGTGGTCGTAGGACATGACCATCAGCTCCGTCTCCGTGCAGGGCGTATGTCAAGTCCTGATATCCGTGCCGGCATCGCACTTCTCATCGCAGCCCTTAGTGCCGACGGAACATCGCAGATCAATAACATCGCACAGATTGACCGTGGCTACGAGAATATAGAATCAAGACTTAATGCACTTGGAGCAAAGATAACAAGGGTATGATAAAGGAACAGGAGGTTTATAAGATAGGAGTCATAGGCAAGGCTCATGGCGTCAAGGGCGAACTTAGCATCCAGATTGATGATGATGTCTTTGATCGTGTGGATGCTGAGTATCTCGTGCTGAAGCTTGACGGAATCTTCGTGCCTTTCTTCATGGAGGAATATCGTTTCAAGAGCGATAGCGTGGCCTTGGTGAAGTTCGAGGGCGTTGATACTCAGGAGCGTGCCCGTGAGCTTACTGGCGTGGAGGTCTATTTCCCTCGCGAACTTGCTGAGCAGGATGAGGAAGCAGAACTTTCCTATGCTGCCCTCGTGGGCTATACCCTCATTGATAATAACTCAGGCAAACCAGTAGGTACAATAGTCTATGTGGATGAGCAGACTATCAACATTATGTTCGAGCTTGCGGACGGAAGGCTTATCCCTGCCTCAGAGGAACTCATCGTGGATGTTGATCAGAAGAATCGCACCATCACCCTTGATATTCCGGAGGGAATACTCGATCTTTAAAGGTCTAAGGTCTAAGGTGTTTATGGATGAGGGTTGATAGATGAAGGATGAGGGTTTATTAGTATCAAACCTTATTCCTTATTCTTTCCAACTTTATTCCCTTCAGTCTTTTGACTACAAAAATAAGAAAAATGAAAAAACAACAAATATGTATTCTGGGCAGTACTGGCTCAATAGGCACTCAGGCTCTTGAGGTTATCGAAGAGCATAGCGAGCGTTTCGAGGCCTACTGTCTTACTGCTAATAATAAGGTGGAACTGCTTGCCGAGCAGGCTCGTAAGTTCCGTCCGGCTGCCGTGGTTATCGCCAATGAGGATAAATATGAGCAGCTCAAGACTCTCCTCGACGATTGTCCTGACATAAAGGTCTATGCCGGTGCCAAGGCTCTATGCGATGTGGTTGAGGCTGAACCAATCGACATGGTGCTCACTGCTATGGTGGGCTTTGCCGGACTTGATCCTACCATCCATGCCATCAAGGCACGAAAGAAGATATGTCTTGCCAACAAGGAAACCCTCGTGGTGGCTGGTGAGCTTGTCATGGGACTTGCAGAGCAGTATCATGCGCCAATTCTCCCTGTCGATTCTGAACACTCGGCTATCTTCCAGAGTCTCGTGGGCGACCATGACAACGAGATTGAGAAAATCCTTCTCACCGCTTCTGGAGGTCCGTTCCGTAAGTTCACCCACGAGCAGATGAAGACCGTTACCGCTGCCGATGCCCTCAAGCACCCAACATGGGATATGGGTGCAAAGATAACAATCGACTCTGCCTCTATGATGAACAAGGGCTTTGAGGTTATCGAGGCTAAGTGGCTCTTCGGTGTTGATGCCGATAGGATACAGGTGCTCATCCATCCTCAGAGCATCGTGCATTCTGCCGTGCAGTATCGTGACGGTGCCGTGAAGGCGCAGCTTGGCGTGCCTGATATGCGTCTGCCTATCCAGTATGCCTTCACCTTCCCCGAGCGACTCCCGATGACTGGCGAGCGCCTGAACCTCTTCGCGCATCCTTTGGAGTTCTTCGAGCCTGACATGCAGAAGTTCCAATGCCTCGCCCTTGCCTACGAGGCTATTCGTCGTGGCGGTAATGCCGCTTGTGTAGTCAATGCTGCCAACGAGGTGGTCAACCTCGCCTTCCGTCAAGGCCGATGCGGCTTCCTCGACATGGGTGATATCATCGCCAAGACACTCGACAAGGCAACAGTCATCAAGACTCCTACCCTCGAAGACTACTTCGCTTCCGACAAGGAGGCAAGACGCATCGCGGAGTCTTTAATTAACAATTAATAATTAACAATTAAAAATTAACAATTAACATGCCTACTGCGATTTTACTATCAAACATCCTTCCCTTTGGGAAGGCTTGGTTAGGCTCTCTTTAAGGCTTGGTTAGGCTTTTTATAATAATGGAATCATTTCTGATAAGAACAGCACAGTTTATTCTTGCTATCACCATTCTCGTGTTTCTTCATGAGGGCGGTCATTTCACATTCGCTAAGATGTTCGGCACTCGTGTGTCGCGTTTCTATGTTTTCGCCAACTGGAAGTTCCACCTCTGGAGCTCATACGACAACTGGTGGCGTCGTCTCAGAGGCAAGGCTCCTGTTACCGAGCGCGATAATGAGAGCATCAATTTTATTCAGCAACTAAAGAACTACTACTATTCCCTTACGAAACAGAACTATAGGATTGTAACGGAGAACGTAGGTAATAAGAAATACAACGACAATGTAGGTACGGAATATGGTATTGGCTGGCTGCCTATCGGCGGCTATTGCCAGATCGACGGTATGATCGACGAGACCCAGACAGCCGAGAAACTCGCTGCTCCTGCAAAGCCTTGGGAGTTCCGTAGCAAGAAGGCATACCAGCGCCTCCTCATCATGGCTGGCGGTGTTATGGTCAACTTCATCCTTGCCCTCGTCATCTATTCTGCTGTTTTCTACACATGGGGCGACAAATACTATGCCGTTGAGGATATGACAATGGGTATGAAGTTCAACGATGAGGCTAAGGCTCTCGGATTCCAGGATCACGACATCCTGCTGCGTTCCGACCTTGGCGAGTTCAAGGACTTCTCTGCCGACCTTCTGCGCGACATCTCAAAGGCTCACGAGGTCATAGTGCTACGCAACGGTCGTGAGTGCCTTGTGCCTCTCAATGGCGACCTCAACCTTCTCAATATGCTGAAGGCAGACCCTATGTTCTGCCGTCCTTTTGTCCCTGCACTCGTGGATAGCATTATCCCGGGAGAGGCTGCTTACAAGGCGGGCATTCGTAAGGGTGACACCATTGTCAAACTCGGAAGTAAGAAGATAGACACATGGGGAACCTTCGAGTATGAGGTTAGTAGAATGACAGATGCCCTTACTGATGCAAAGACATCACAGGATAGCCTCGGCATTCTGACCAATAACATAGTATGGAAGAAGGCCGACGGTTCTATGGATACTGCTCAGGTCACATTCGCATATCAGGACGAGCGTGTGTTAATGGGCGTTGTGAAGTCAACGATCTATAATTTCTACAAGCCTCGTCAGGTAGATTACGGTTTCCTCTCAAGCATAAAGAAAGGCTGTACCTACGGCATCGACGTGCTTGGCGGCTATATCAGCGACCTGAAATATGTGGCATCAAAGGAAGGAGCCAAGAGTCTTGGCGGCTTTGGCGCTATCGGCAGTATGTTCCCAACCCAATGGGACTGGATGATCTTCTGGAAGATGACAGCCTTCCTCAGCATTATCCTTGCCTTCATGAACATCATCCCTATCCCCGGACTTGACGGCGGTCACATCCTCTTCCTTCTCGTTGAGGTCATCACCCGCAAGCAGCCAAGTCTTAAGTTCATGCAGATATCCCAGAACATCGGTATGCTCTTCCTCCTCCTCCTAATGGTTGTAGCCAACCTCAATGATATCCTCCGCTGGATAGGTGTTATGTGATTGGAGTAAAGAGTAAAGTGTAAAGAGTAAAGTGTAAAGAGTAAAGAGTAAAGAGTAAAGTGTAACTGCACAGCTGATGAGCCTGCGAATATTGCACTTTACTCCTTACTCTTTATTCTTTACACCTTCTACTTTACTCTTTACACCTTCTACTTTACTCTTTACACTAAACCTACCACATCTCCATCTCGAAGGTCTTGAACGTTACGTTAGACACATCGAGCTTGCAGGTCTCCTGTATCTCCGTAGCCTTTTTGATATAGAAGATGACGGAGTTCTTAATGTCAATATCATGAATCAATCCCTCATCGCCTTTGGCAACGATACCAGTCTTGCAGCCACGACACTTAATGTGTTCTATATGTATGTCCTTGAAGTCAGGAGCATAGTCGGTAGCCCCTACAAGATTATCCTTCTGTCCCACCTGTTTGTTGGAGTATGAAGCCTCAAATACGATAGCCTGTTCCTTTATATCGGTCATCACAATGTTTGAGATGAAGATATTGGCAGTAGCACCGCCACGGCCGTAGCTCGTCTTGAAACGCAGACCTGTGTCTGTACCCATGAAACGGTTGTTTCTTACCACTACATTCTGCACACCGCCACTTGCATCTGAGCCTATCACAAAACCGCCATGAGCATGAATAACGGTGTTGTCCTCAACGAGTATATCCTTACAAGGACCGGCATCAACACCAGTCTTGCCAGTTCCGCTTTTTAGGCAGATACCGTCATCACCAGCATCTATGGTACACTCGGTAACAAGACATCTTGTGCAGTTGCTCAAGTCAATGGCATCACCGTTCTGTGCATTCCAAGGACAACGTACTGTCAAGCCAAGCACGCTAACATCCTTACAATAGCATGGATGAACATGGAAGCGTGGAGAGTTCTGTACCGTGATATCCTGGAAAAGCACTCTCTCACAATGCTCAACACGGATAAGGTCCGCACGGGCATTAGCCTCCTCCTCTGGTGACTTGGTAAGCGATGGGGCATTCTTCAGATTATAAGGATACCATATCTCGCCATTAGCACTTATGATACCGCCCATCTGTGTGTATTGTTTCCACTCCGAAGCACTCACCTTGCTTCGCTTCACCGGACGCCAGTAGGCACCACTACCGTCAATAGCGCCAAGACCTGTGATGCTGATGTCGTGTGCGTTCTTTGCATAGAAAGCAGGGATGACGAGTTTGCTGGTCTTATTTGTCGTATTCCTATGCTTGGATTTATCAGGAGTCATCTTCACTATGGCATTACGGCTCAGGTTGATGTCGATGTTACTCTTGAGCATCACCGGACCAGTCAGCCATATACCGTCATCAACGAAAATATGTCCTCCTCCCTGTTGGCTGAGGTCGTCGATAGCCTTGGCAAAAGCCTCGGTACAAAGGGTGATACCATCGTTAACAGCGCCATAGTCGGTCAGTTTCACGTATCTCTCCGGAATATTTGGAAGTTGAGGTCTTTCCAACGGAATAGGAAGGTTCTTGTAAAGGTATGAGAAATCCTTACCCTCAGTGATTCTTTTATCCTGAGCGTTGATGTCGTTTATTCCAATCAAAGTAAGGAATAAGAATAATATGGATAGTTTTTTGTTCATGTATGTAGGGAATAGATAAGTTAATTTAGATATAGCATTTTCCTTCGAGTGACAACGTGCGGAGCATCCTCGCACGACTTGCTTTAGCTTGTTGAGTTTCAGCGAAAAAATCAATAGGGTATGTCGCTCATAGAGCGGTGCCCGTTTCAATTGATGAGTGCAAAGTTACAATCTTTTTCTTTCATCTCCAAAGAAAACAACATTTTTTTCATTTGCCCAAGAAGTGCATTGCATCTTCCTCCGTTGGATAGGAGTCATGTAAGGACGGCATAGTCTCCTGAGTTTCAGAAGGCGAAAGCAAATATTTCAAACGCAGAGACGCGGAGTCGCAAAGTTTTTTTATAAAGCTCTGCGCCTTTGCGTCTCTGCGTTTAATAAACTAACATCGAACTCACGTTATTTGCGACACAATGAATTCTGAAATATTTTCATAAAAAATATGGGAATATTTGGTGTTTACTGAAATAATTCGTACTTTTGCACATGTATTGGCACTTATCCCAACAAGAGCCTTGCATAATTCTTATACTATTCTAAACAATAAAAATACATATGAAAACATTTAACGACCTCACCGGACTTTATTCTCTGTCAAAGACACTCAGGTTTGAACTAAAACCTGTAGGTAAGACGAAAGACAATATTGAAACAAAAGGTATCATTGCCCAAGATGAAAAGAGGGCTGAAGAATACAAGAAGGTCAAGGACATTATTGACCGTTACCACAAGTCGTTTATTGACATGTGTCTTGCTGGTCTTGTCTTGAAGACTACCTCCGACGGCAATAATGATTCATTAAAGGATTATGTAGCTCTTGCCTCCAAATCAAATAGGGACGAGAAGGAAGATAAGGATTTTGATGATGTCAAAACTGTCCTTAGAAAACATATTGTCGATGCCTTCAAGAAAGGAAATTCGTATGGTGACCTTTTCAAGAAGGAACTCATACAGAATCATCTTCCCGATTTCGTGACAGATGAGCAAGAGAAGCTGATGGTAGAGAACTTCAGCAAGTTCACTACATATTTTACGGGTTTCAACGAGAACCGAAAGAATATGTATTCTGACGAGAAGAAATCAACAGCCATAGCCTATCGCTTGATACATGAGAACTTGCCAATGTTCATTGACAATATCAAGTCGTTTGCAAAGATTACTGAGCAAGAAGATATTGACTTTATTGCTGATGTAGAGCATAGTTTTAAGGAGGAACTAAAGGGTAAGAGCATCACCCAGATGTTTTGCCTTGAAAACTTTACTGAAACTCTCACACAAGGACAGATTGAGTTGTATAATAAGATTGTTGGTGGTCGTGTGGAAGATAGCGGAGTAAAGAAACAAGGCATAAACGAATATGTTAATCTCTACAACCAACAGCATAAGGATGCCCGTTTGCCATTACTAAAGCCTTTGTATAAGATGATTCTTAGCGATAGGGTGGCTCTTTCTTGGCTTCCTGAAGAGTTTGCCACGGACGAGGAAATGCTTGCTGCAATAAACGAGACTCACGGCAATTTGAAGGATGTTTTAGCAGATGTTCGTGAACTTCTTCAAAACATAAATAACTACGACACAAAGCATATCTATATTGCCAACGACAAGGGACTTACCGATATCTCTCAGCAGATATTCGGTCAATATGATGTATATACAAGTGCGATAAAAGCAGAACTACGTAATAACACAAACCATTCTGCAAAGGAAAAGAAAAATCCCGAATTGCTTGAAAAGCGTATCAACGACATCTTCAAGGCAAGCAAGAGCTTCAGCATAGAATATCTCAACTCTCATGTAGATTCTGACAAGACAATACAATCATACTATAAAGAATTAGGTGCTTATGACCGTAATGGAGAGCAACGTATTAATCTTTTATCCCAGATTGAGTTAGCTTATGTTGATGCTCATGATGTTCTGTTAGGCAAACATACAAACCTTAACCAGTCAGAAGATAGCATTAAGAAGATAAAGGCTCTGCTCGATGCTTACAAGGCATTGCAGCATTTCATCAAGCCATTACTCGGAAATGGTGATGAAGCCGACAAGGATAATGAATTTGATGCAAAACTGCGTGCTATATGGGATGAGCTTGACATCGTAACACCATTATATGATAAGGTCCGCAACAGACTGACACGCAAGCCATACAGCACAGAGAAGATAAAACTGAACTTCGATAATGCCCAGTTGCTTAATGGCTGGGATATGAACAAAGAGCCTGACTGCACATCCGTATTATTGCGTAAGGATGGGCAATACTATCTTGCCATTATGGATAAGAAGTCGAACCATGCCTTTGATGCTGACGAATTGCCATGCGATGGAGAATGCTATGAGAAGATGGAGTATAAGCAAATGGCATTGCCTATGGGTATGGGCGCATTTGTGAGAAAATGCTTCGGAACTGCCAAAGCATTAGGTTGGCAATGCCCAAGACATCTTATGACCAGCGATGGCAAGATAATTATCAAGGATGAAGAGGCGCAGAAAGTCCTTCCCGAACTTATTGATTGCTATAAGAGTTTCCTTGACATATACGAGAAGGATGGATTCAAATACAAAACATTCAACTTTAAGTTCAAACCGTCTTCTGAATATGAGAAACTGAGCCATTTCTTTGCCGAAGTTCCATCACAAGGCTATAAATGCTCGTTTAGAAATGTTTCCGTTTCATTCATCAACCAATTAGTTGATGAAGGCAAGCTATATCTCTTCCAGATATGGAACAAAGACTTTTCTGAGTATAGCAAGGGCACACCTAATATGCATACATTATATTGGAAGATGCTCTTTGACGAGCGTAATCTTGCCAATGTGGTATATAAACTCAACGGACAGGCCGAGGTGTTCTATCGAAAGAGAAGCCTTGACCTTGATAAGACCACAATACATCGTGCGAACCAGCCAATCGCCAACAAGAACATGCAGAACGAGAAGCGTGAGAGTACTTTCTGCTATGACATTGTGAAGAATCGTCGCTATACAGTTGACAAGTTCCAGTTCCATGTGCCTATCACTATCAATTTCAAGGCAACGGGTAGCGACAATATCAATGCAAGCGTCTTGGATGTTATCCGCAACAACGGCATAGAGCATATCATAGGCATTGACCGTGGTGAGCGACATCTGCTGTATCTGTCATTAATTGATATGAAAGGCAATATCGTAAAGCAGATGACACTTAATGATATCATCAACGAATACAAGGGCAATACCTACACCACCAACTATAAGGAACTGCTTCAAGCGCGCGAGGGCGACCGTAAGGAGGCGCGTCAGAACTGGCAGAAGATAGAGAACATAAAGGAACTAAAGGAAGGCTACCTTAGTCAGGTGGTTCACGTAATCACGAAGATGATGGTGGAGTACAAGGCTATCGTTGTACTTGAAGATCTGAACGGAGGCTTTATGCGTGGTCGTCAGAAGATTGAGCGACAGGTCTATGAGAAGTTCGAGAAAATGCTCATTGACAAGCTCAACTACTATGTTGACAAACAGAAAGATGTCAATGATAATGGCGGACTTCTGCACGCCTATCAACTTGCAAGTAAGTTTGATACGTTTAAGAAACTTGGCAAGCAGAGTGGCTGCCTGTTCTATATCCCTGCATGGAACTCTAGTAAGATAGACCCTGTAACAGGCTTCGTTAATATGCTTGATACCAGATATGAGAATGCAGACAAGGCTCGCAATTTCTTCTCCAAGTTCAAGAGTATAAGTTATAATGCCGATAAGGATTGGTTTGAGTTCGTTATCGATGATTATAGCAAGTTCACGGATAAGGCAAAAGATACGCGAACCGATTGGGTACTATGTACTTATGGTACGCGCATCAAGACATTCCGTAATCCAGAGAAACTAAACCAATGGGATAATAAGGAAATTGTGCTTACTGACGAGTTTAAGAAGGTATTTATGGAAGCTGGTATTGATATCAACGGCAATCTTAAAGAGGCTATATGTACTCTGACAGAAAAGAAACACCTTGAATCATTGATGCAACTCATGAAACTATTGGTACAGATGCGTAATAGTGAGACAAACAGCGAAGTCGATTATTTGCTTTCGCCTGTTGCTGATACAGAGGGCCATTTCTACGACAGCCGTAATTGTGACGATAATCTGCCAAAGGATGCAGATGCCAATGGTGCATATAATATAGCTCGCAAGGGTTTATGGGCTGTTATGAAGATAAAGGCTTCAAAACCGCAAGAGAACTTGAAACTTGGTATAAGCAACAAGGAATGGCTACAGTTTGCACAAGAAAAACCATATCTGAATGATTGACTATATATCAATATCCACACTCAATGACTTTATATTTTGTCCGTACTCCATATACCTACACAATGTGTATATGGAGACGGATGAAACTATGTATCATGCCACACCTCAAATATTTGATGTTTCAGCAGTCAAACTAAAGAAATATGGTAATGCGTTACATCGTGATACTGATATAGTCTATTTTTGAATTACAAACCTCAGTCTGTACATTTTTGCGCTTTCTTGCGTATTTCTTTGATTTTTATTGTGTTATCTCGAAAATGACTAATAAACAAAGTTATGCCCCCTCTTGTTAATGTAAAAAAACACAACGGTAAATCTTTGATAATTAGAAAATAATTCGTACCTTTGCCAGTGATAAGGTCTAAAAGAGACTATGAATTTCTACTATTGTAGATGAGAGAGGAAACTATTCCGTCAACACCTGTCTAAAAGAGACTATGAATTTCTACTATTGTAGATACACTTCGAACATCTACTGGACATTCCTTGTCTAAAAGAGACTATGAATTTCTACTATTGTAGATACCAAGTGTACGATAATACCTATGGCTAAAGGTCTAAAAGAGACTATGAATTTCTACTATTGTAGATCAGTTCATGAGCGATAAGGCTTTGCATGTCTAAAAGAGACTATGAATTTCTACTATTGTAGATATAATCGGAAAATGGGACTTCAGATGGGTCTAAAAGAGACTATGAATTTCTACTATTGTAGATCATCTGCCATCGGGGAAAATCCGCTCTTGTCTAAAAGAGACTATAAATTTCAGTACGATGTCAACAAAGTCAGTTCAAAAACAACCAAAACTGTAAACAAAAGCAGGAAAAGAAAAAAAACAATAACAACACCTTGCTGAATTGTGAAATCACGGAGGAGTTGTGGTTTGATGTAGAAAAAAAATAATGCAAATTGTAATGTCGAGATTGCAATCTTGTGTTCAGAAAAAAAGTTTTGAAAAAACTCGTCACTCATCACCCGTAACGTTGTAAGTCGTTGTGACATTGTAGCTTACAGCGTTGATTCACCCTATGCCACTCGTCACCACACTCGTCACCCTAATCGTTGTATATTGTTGAGAATTTGTATGTTATATGCATAATTTACCCTCCGTTCACTCGTCACCCTAAAAATGGGTGACGAGTGAATTGTCCTTGTAACTTGTTCTATATCAGAATGATATTCGGCATAAGGGTGATGAGTGGGTGACGAGTGAAATGAAATGAATCACCGCTGTAATTTGTAGATACTCAGATTGTTACAGCGTTATGGGTGACGAGTTGACGAGTGGTGTGAAAATTCTATTTTTCTTTCTGTAAAAATATGCAATACAACTCAAAGGCTGTTGTGCCTCCGTTGATCCTCCGTTGTAAATCCGTTGTAAGTCCGTTTCAGGTCCGTTTCAAATCCGTTTCAGGTCCGTTCCTATGATTGAGAGGAAAATGGGATTTACTTGGGATTTACTTAGGACTTACATGGGAGTCAGTTCTATGATTTGCGTAGCTTGATGAGCCTTGCTAAAAAAGCCTTCGTTTCTTTCGTGCCTTTCGTGTTCGAAAAAGAAAAAAGAAACGGATGTATCTGATGTATCTGATTTGCTCGCTTGAGCTCGTGATTAATATCCCTAAAATCCTGAAAATCTGTGGTTATTTATTTGAACACAGATAGCACAGATTAAAGGGATTATCTCGCTTGCGCTCGTGATGAAAATCTGTGAGATCCTGAAAATCTGTGGTTAATATAAACATGAACACGGAATTATTCGCTTAGGCTCACCAAGCAGAAGCAAGTCATAGGACTTATGTAGTGGATGGATGGGATTCCGTGCCTTTCATCTCATCACCGTTGGAGTCGTATTGCTTGCGCTTGCCTGTTGGTGGGGCGGAGAGGGTGATACGTATAACGGCGGTGCGGGAGAGGGAGCGTTGGATGGATGCATCGAATGCGTCCATGTGCTGTGGCAGGAAGCGTTCGCAGATGATGCGAAGGGCATGGATCTTCTCTGTGTCGTCTTCTACAAGCTCTGCCTTGCCGAATGCGATGGCGGATTTGTACTGAAGGGTGAAACTGCCGTCCTTTGGACCGATGGTTGGGGCGCACTTGGTTACTGCTGACAGACAGACCTCCGGGTGTGCCTTGATGGCGTCGAGTTTCTTGCCTTCAAGGGCACCATGAAAATACCAATGCTCGTTGTCGTCGGTTGCCAGAGATAGGGGCAGACCGTATGCCTTGCCGTCTGCATCTATGAAACTGACGGTTATATATGGGGCTTTGCGCATCACCTCAAGTGCCCATGCGCTATCCATTGCTCGTGATTGCTTTCTCATTACGGAATCCAGAATCTTGTGATGGTTGTGATGATGCCGTTCTCGATATTCACTCTGGTGTTGAGTTCGGAGAAATCGCGCTTGTATTCCTTTACGTTGGCAAGCCATTGACGGTGGTTGGTGCGGATGGTGTCGGAAGGGTCCTCGGGGTTGTCGCCGCAGTCGATGATGGTGAGGGCGGGGCTGAGCGGGAGCTTCACCTTGCCAAGTTGGGAGTATTGCGGATGGTTGTCCATTAGCAGTACACGGTATGTGCCTTCCTCGTGGGCTGTGAGGTCCACACCGCCAAATTCTATACCACCGTTGATGGAGATGTATCTGCCGCGTTCTATCTTGTCGGTAATGATAGTGTCGTTTCTGAAGAGTATTGTGTCACCCTTTTGCAGATTGTCGATTTCGGATGCCTTGTAGGTGTCGATGGAATATGCAGTAAGGGTGAGGGTGCTGTCCTTCCAGTTGAAATCGGTGAAGGAGAACAGTGCCGGCAGGGTGGTAGCGTTAAGTTCCTTTAAATCACCATTGAAGAGGGACTTGTCTGCCGGTATAGGCTTGATGAACTGATAGGCTAAGTTCTCTTTGTTGGAGGTATTCGTACATCCGGCAAAGAGGACACAAAGGAGGGGGATTAGGTATTTTGGATTTGTCATTTTTCCTTTGGGTTGAAATTAAGAGATTAAGAATTTGATTAAAGCTGATTATTATTTTCGCTATGCTCAACAGCAAGGCAGTCGCGATGCTCATCTGCAAGACAGTCGCTATGCTCATCTGCAAGATTGTTGTAAATTCGGAATTGCCTGGAAGGCAACACTATGAGTAACCGAGGTGCATACTCGACGAAGGAGAGGATGCCCTCGGAAGGAGAAAAAGATGCTATTATAGTCTGGAAGACTGTACCTGATTGGCTTTTACGCATGAGGTTTCGCGATGTACTGCCCTCCAGGCAGTAGAAGTTCTTTAGACTTGATCCCCCGCACATCCTCGTTTCACTCGTATGTACGGGGTTACTCATGGTGCTGTCTTCCAGACAGTTATATTATAGATATCTGAGGTCTGAAGAACCGACACTTATTATTTAGGTGTCGCACCTACGGCGCTCACTAAAAAAATCATAATAGTAACAGCCCTTACGGACTGCCCTATTAGGTATCGCTCCTTCAGAGCTCTTTCAACCACATGATAGTCAACAATATACAACTGAATAAATTTTTCGCTAAGGCTCAATAAGCTACGCAAGTCGTTGAACTGTCGTTATTTACTATTTGGGGGAATTTACTGTTTTTTCGACAATCACAAATAGTAAATGCTAAATGCGATAGGAAATAGTACATAAATAGTACATAGTAAATAGCTAAATAGTAAATTTTTGCAGGTCTTTTATTTCTCTTTTGCGAACATTGTGTCGAGAGTGTCCTGTGGGAAAGGGCAAGGCTCCTGTCTTACCTTTGCCAGCTGGAATTGCTTGCAGGCGTTGTTTACGGATTCTTCTTCAAAGCATTTGAAGAGCATGTCCTTGAGTTCATCGAGTCGCTTGGCATCTTCTTCAGAGAATTTTCCGCATTTGCTGTAACTGACGTTCTTCTCTGGGTGAATATCGTGATAGAAGTAACTCCACACCATGAATTGCATGGCAATGTCGGGAGTCATAAGGATTGTGTCCATTTGAGAGTAAAGAGTAAAGGGTAAAGAGTAAAGTGGAGGGTTATTTGTTATTTCTCATCAGTTGTGGAATCCTCGTATTTCTTATGTATGAGATAGCGTCTGTACATTACTCCTAGTGCTGCGAGGCAGTATAGGACTGCGAGGATTGAGAGTGCCCTGAACTCGGGGAGAACGTCGCCGATTCGTGCTCCCATGCTGCTCATTCTGATGAAGCCTCTTATCGCGAATGTTGACGGCAGATAGTTTGCCACGGTTTGCCAGAAGCATGGTATTCCGCTTTGAGGCCATGAGATGCCGGAGAGGAAGAGGAATGGTACGGATGTACATACGGCTGTGAGCATTACGGCTTCACGGAATGGTATCATCTCACTTCCTACGACGGCGAATGCCACGCAGGCAATGAGGTATGGTGTCATGAATATGAGCCAGTCGATGAAATGCACCATCATGACGAATCCGAACATGCGAGGTACGACGAGTGTGCAGTATGCCAGCATGACGGAGAAGATGATGCAGAATGCCAATCCCTTGCCGAAATAGGCATCGATGACGTGCTTCACCATAGGGAAATGCTTCTCACGCTGAGTGCCGGAAAGGAGTCCGACGCTAAGGAGGAGTGCCTGTTGGATGATGAGCACGAGTACGCCCGGCAATACGAAGTTGCCGTAGCCGCTTGTGGTGTTGAATATAGGTACTTCCTCGAAATCGAGAGGCTTGGATGCAATCTGTTCCTCCCTGTTGGTATAAGCTCCGCTTACAGCTGTCTGTATCTCGGTGCCCATTACCGAACTGACGGCTTGTACTGTCTGGAATATTGCCTTGTAGGTCAGCATATAGCTCATGTCGCAATACACGCTGACGTGTGACTGCTCATGTCGTCCTACTGTTGTGGCAAAGTTGCGTGGGAAGTATATAACGCCATAGGCCTCTCCATGTCCGATATGGTTCTGGGCATCATGAATGCTGTTGGAATAGAAGGCTATGCTGACATCGGGGGAGGCTTCAACCTTCTGTATGAACTCACGGCTGAGTGCAGAGTGTGAGTCGTCAACCACAACGACTGGAACTTCGCGCACCACCTCATTATTGTATATCCATGAATAGAGGATAGGATATGCCAATGGCAGCACGATACAGAAGAGTACCGCACCTGAGTCCTTGAATATGGCAACCGTTTCCTGCCACCATATATCGGCTATGTTCTTTATGTGGGTTTTAAGTGACATAATTAACCTAGACCCCTTTCCTGCCCTGCGGGCATCCTTTCCCCGTGAAGGGGCAAGGGGGGATGTTAGTATTTCCAATCACGCCCTTTGAGCGAATAAAGGTAACTTTTCCCTTGCCCCTTTACGGGGAAAGGGTGCCCGTAGGGTGGGAAAGGGGTTGTTGTTTCTTTACTTTATATAATCATAATGCCTCATCACATCACCGATGCGCTTTGTCAGAAGGTATGGCATGATAGAAAAGCCTATGAGGCATACTATGTGCAGCGCAGCATCGCAAAGCGGGTAGGTGTTGAATATGCACAACTGATATATCATGTAATAATGGCGCAGAGGGAAGAGCCATGACATTGCCTGAAGCGGGGCGTCCATGGCAAAGATAGGGAAGGCGCTTCCTACCATTGAGAAACTCAGTACTCCCATAAGCGAGCATAGGCTCATGCTCATGCGGAGGGTTGGAACGAGTCCGAAGATTGTGAGACTGAATCCCTGTGCTCCGATAACTGTGAGATAGCCAAGAAGCATCAGCCTTCCTATTCCACCGGGGGCAGGGAAGTGGAGGTAGTCGAACATATACCACATTATTCCTGTCATCACGATGAAATATATCAATGTGTGTGGAATCAGCTTGCCTATGATGGCTATAATGCTATGGTTGCCTGCTGCTTCCATAAGCTGGTTGGATGTGCCGAACTTCAGTTCGGTTCCGAAGGAGAACGGAGTGAGAAGGAAGATGAACAGCAGGAAGCATCCGGGCACAAGCATCGTGGAGAGGTAGATGTTGTAGTTCACCCATGGGTTGCCTATCATGTGCAGGTCAACGGCAATAGGCTGAAGAGCCGGCATTATGAGTTCCGGGCGATATCCCTTTGCCTGAAGCGTTGCCTGTCCTACGGCAGCAGAACCGAGCGTAGCCATGGTCTTCATATCCTTGAAGATAAGGGTGCCTGCCATGATTGACGTGTTGCTGTAGTAGAAGGATATCTTAGGTTGTCGGGAAGCAAGGAGATTGTCGGTCGTATGCTTTGGGAAATACATGAAACCGTATATCTCGCCAGTCTGTATGGCATGGCGTGCATCATCCACGGAAGGGTAGTGAGCCACCACCTTCGATGACTGGAATGAGTCGAGCATGCGGGTAAGCTTGCGTGTTGTGGTGGTATTGTCGTTGTCCACAACTCCGACAGGCATATCAACAGGCTGTCCGTTCTCCATCAAGGTGGTGAAGAACATGGTGCAGAGAAACGGCATTACGATCATGCATACCAGATAGATAGGTTGCGTGAATATTATGCGTGTCTCGCGAGATATGACGTTATATAAATTGCGGAACATTAAAAGCCTAACCAATAGCCTTCCCAAAGGGAAGGATGTTTTATAGTATTTATCCTAATGAAGCCTACCCAAGCCCTCCCAAAGGGAGGGATGTGATATACATTTCGGGCTTAAAAGGAAATCTTGTTTGCGAATAATATGTTTGTTTGTATTTTTTGATTGAAAATACTAACTACTCCCCCTTGAGGGGGTGAGGGGGGAGGAACCCTGACACATACTCGGAGATACTCAATCTCCGACTTCCCTTGGGGAGGGACTGGGTGGGCTACTTCTTAATCACCAATGACATTCCAGGGCGCAATCCTTCGAACTTGGTCGTAGGACGGGCTTTAACCTCGAATGTCCTGAGGTCATACTGACCATTGCTCTTGGTTGCCTTCCATGTGGCATAGCTGCCCTCATCCTTGATGCTTGAAACCTGCAGTTGCAGTTCCTTGTTGAAGGCTGGCACGAAGGCATTGAACTTATCGCCGACTTTCATACCGTTGAGCAGGTCTTCGCGCACGTTGAATGTTCCCCACATGTCAGACATTATGCTGATTGTCATGATAGGGCTTCCTGTTCCTACGAGCTCACCCACTTTTGGATAGATATTGCTAACCTCACCTTCCATCTGAGCCACCTGTACGGTCTCGTGGATGTAAGAGTTCACTTCCTGAATAGCACCCTTGGCGCGGTTTACCTGTGCGGCTGCGGCGCGTTTCTCCTCAGAGCGGGCACCGTTCATAGCCATGTCGTACTGGCTCTTTGCTGCCTTCTCCTGAGCCTCGTAAGCCTTGTACTGGGCGTATGCCTCATCGCGCTTCTGCTCGCTCAGCACACCCTCGTCGAAGAGACGCTGCACACGCTGATATGACTTCTGTGCAATCTCGAGTCCGGCCTTAGCCTGCTGCCAGAGTTCGAAGGCACCCTGAATCTGCTCCTGACGCGCACCTGCCTTAGCCATATCGCTCAAGGCGCTTGCTGCATTCTCTGCGCTCTGTGCCTGAACCTTCTTAGCCTCTACCTCTGGCGCATCGAGGATTGCGAGGGTATCGCCCACCTTTACGTAATCACCTTCCTTGACACGTATCTCAAGGATACGGCCCGGTACCTTGCTTGACACGCGGTATTCTGTCACGTCAACCTGACCTTGAATGAAATCCTGTTCGTTGTCGATTGTGAAAAGACCTATTATGCCTACAATGATGATGACAGCAGCGAAGGCTATCACACCGAACAGTACACTCTTATGTTGTGATTCTGTACTCATATCTATAATTGTACTTTACTTTACCCTTTACTTTCTACTTTATTCTCTCTCCTTCTTTCACCTCATTCCTATCGCCTTCTTCATAGCAGCCTCGCCGAGGCATACATCAATCTGGGCGTCGATTTTCTGCGTCTTTGCCTGAAGCCAAGCTGTCTGTGCAGCCATCACTTCTGTTGCATCCATCACTCCTTCCTTGAAGCCGATGTTGGCGCATCTGAGGTTTTCTTCTGCTCTTTGTATATTCTTCTGAGCGGTAGCAAGTTTCTTGTTAGCCTCCTTTAGGCGATAGTCACACTGGTTTACCTGGAGATTGATTTTCTCTCGTGCCTCGTCAAGAGTGAGGCGTGCTATGTTCGTGGCTATCTTACTTGCACGAACCTTGTAGGTTGCGTCTCCCCAGTCGAGAACCGGTACTCGAACCATTATTCCGATATTCCACATGCCGCCGAATTTCTTCTCGTAACCATTAAAGAGGTTAGGATTGCTAATCATATATCCACCTGTGATGGCAACCTGCGGAAGCATAGTGGCGCGTGCTATGTTTGTTGTCTGCTCGCTAAGTTCCACGGCATTATTGAGGAGTTTCAGCTCAGGACGGCTCTCCATTGCCATATCCTTGTTGTATCTGTTCATAGAGGCAACAGCGATATCGTCTCTTGTCTCGTCAACAAGAGTCACTCTGTCGCTTATCTGGATGCCGCACAACTGGCAGAGAAGCATACGTGCAAGGCTCAAGCCGTTATCCACCTGAGTCTTTGTCATTTCAGCCTCGTTGACCTTGACGTCAACTTTCAGACCGTCAGCACGTGTTGCCACGCCCTCCTTGATCATTTTGTTGACATCATCGTCAAGTTTCTTGACAAGGTTAAGATAACTCTCGGCCAGACGCTGTTTCTGCTTTAGGGAAACAACGAGCCAGTAAGTCTGGTCAATGTCGTAGAGCACATTCTGCTCAGAGGCATCAATGCTGGTGTTAGCCATCTTCTCGCTGATATCAGCCATACGGTTAGCTGCCGTAATGGCACCGCCCATAAAGACAGGCTGGTTTACCACTACGCTACCGACTATGATACTGCGGGTGTCAGTACGGAAGGCGTCCTTGATTTCATTGCCGAGGCTATTGCCTAATTCGGCAAAATGCTGAGTCGTGCCCGATATCAGCTGGCCGTACTGCTGTGCCTCAGCAGGAGAGAGGACTCCCTTCTGTACCATAGAGGTGATGAGGTCGGAAACGTGAGAAACATCAACCGAGCCTATGGCATTTGTTCCAAGATTTGAGAGCTTGTCCTTCTGTTCGCTGTTGAGAATTGATAGTTCCCGACTTGACAGCATCCATCCACCCGCCACATCAATGTGGGGCAGGTATTTGGTGCGCGCAGACTTACGCACATTAATTGCTGCCTGTTGCTTGGCACGTGCAATGCCCACTTGCTTGTTGTTGCGCAAAGCCATTGCCCGACAGGAGTCAAGCGAAAGCGTTTGCGCTTCCATTGGCAGCACAAGGCATAGCGCGGAAGCACATAATGCTATAAATCTTTTCATTTATGTTTATATTTTTTCTCTTCAGATAATTCTGGATATTCCGGGGCTTCCGGGTTTCCCGGGTTTTCCAGATTATCAGGTCTTTACATTACCGCAAAGCTCTTTGAGCCGATCATCTGACCGTCGCAGAAGATAGCCACCTGATATGTACCGGCAGAGTGTACCTCATGGATGTTCCAGAACATTGTTACAGGAGTAGCCTCGCCATTGTACTCTATCGATTTCTTGATAGAATACTGTATGTGCTTGTTCTCGTAAGGGATAGTACCTGCGGAGAGGACAGAGCCTGTAGGAGTGATGATACGGACATAGAGAGTCTTCATACCGCTTTGGGCTGTCACGTTTCGTGATATTGAGAAGTCAACTCTCAGCTGCTTTGCCTTGCTGACCTTCTTCTCTTCCTTACCCTTCTTGTTCAGAGGCATGAATCTGATGTTGGTGGCATCAAGCTGTGCAGCAATGGCAACCTTCTCAGTAAGAGATGCTTTCTCTGATGTGAGAGCCTCATTCTGACGGGCAGACTCCTCAAGGGCTGAATTTATACGGGCATTCTCTGCCGTAAGGCGTTCATTCTGCCTGTTGAGGGAGTCAATCTGAATGACATACTCGCGGAGTACCGCGCGTACCTGTGCGAGTTCCTTCTTTAGACGTGTAATCTCAGCCGCATCGTGCGATTTCGTCTGCTGAAGTTCCTTGAGCAACTGCTGTGTACGTAACTGTTCCTGAGTGAGCTGCGCGATGATAGAATCATTGTTGATCTTAGTCATCATCTCACTGTACTGATTAGAGAACTCACGATACTCGTTCTCCATCTCTTTCTTGTCCAGTTCTGCAAGTTCCTGCATTTGGCGACTGTTCATTTTCTCTGCGTTGAGCGAAAGAAAAAGGTAAACGACTCCGCCGGCCAAAATGACAAGCAGGATAACAAGTGGTAATATTACTTTTTTATTCATATTCATAACGGTTGTGCAAAATTAATCAATTTCGCTTAAATAACGAAAAAAAATGACAGCTAATGCACATTTTATCACACTTTTTTTATCTTTCTTGGAAAAAGAGAGTATCTTTTTAGAATAAATTAATAACTTTGTTATTGTTTTTTTTGTCATTTCAGAAATTATTATTACTTTTGCATCCGTTTTGTGTGTAATACTCTAAACAATTTAGTAATTTTAAAAACTTTATGTTTAAGAATTTTCCAGGCTACAATCTGGTAGCCAAGCGTCAGGACGACAAGAAACAAAAGAAAGATGCCGAAAACAAGACATTGGCTAAGGCTATTAAAATCATTGCGGTGACTCTTATCAGTCTTATCGTGTGGTGTCTTCCTTCTGATGCCTTTGGTATTCCTGATCTCACGCTGACAGAGCAGCGTACAATCGCAATCTTCATTTTTGCCTCTCTCATGTGGCTCACAGAGGGTATTCCTTCTTGGGCAACATCAACACTTGTCATCGTTATCTTGCTCTACACGTGTTCAGATTCGAGTCTGTTCTGCTTTGTGGATGGCATTGACGAGGCGAAGCTTGGAGCTCTCATTTCCTACAAGAAGATTATGGGTTGCTTTGCCGACCCTATCATCATGCTGTTCATCGGAGGATTCATCCTTGCCATCGCAGCAACAAAGGTTGGTCTTGACGTGAAGATGGCAAAGATTATGCTTACTCCGTTCGGAACAAAGTCTGAGAATGTGCTCCTCGGCTTCCTGCTCGTAACAGGTGTATTCTCAATGTTCCTTTCCAACACCGCTACAGCAGCTATGATGCTCACATTCCTTACACCTGTGCTCAAGCAGTTGCCTGCAAACGGTAAGGGACGTATCGGTCTTGCCCTCGCTATTCCTATCGGCGCTAACATCGGCGGTATCGGTACACCTATCGGAACACCTCCTAACGCTATTGCCTTGAAGGCTCTCAACGATGCAGAAGGTCTCAACATGGGTATCGGTTTCGGTGAATGGATGATGTTCATGTTCCCTCTCGCTATCTTCCTCCTCTTTGTAGGATGGTTCATCCTCAAGTTGATGTTCCCATTCTCTCAGAAGACTGTAGAGCTCAAGATTGAGGGTGAGAAGGAGACTACATGGCAGTCATACGTGGTATATATAACATTTATTGTAACAATCCTCCTTTGGGTTCTCGATAAGGTTTCAGGCGTTAACTCTAACGTTGTAGGTCTGCTTCCTGTTGGTGTGTTCTGTGCCTGTGGCATCATCACACGTAAGGATCTTGAGGAAATCAACTGGTCAGTACTCTGGATGGTAGCCGGCGGTTTCGCTATCGGTCTTGCCCTTCAGGAGACAAAGCTCGCTGCCCACCTCATTGAGACAATCCCATTCGATACATGGCCTGCAATACTTATGATAGTTGGTTCTGGTATCCTCTGCTATGCTCTGTCAAACTTCATCTCAAACACAGCAACAGCAGCGCTCCTTATCCCAATCCTCACCGTTATTGGTACAGCATCAAGAGGGAACCTCGAAGCACTTGGCGGCGTTTCACCATTGCTCATCGGTATTGCTCTCTCTGCATCTCTGGCTATGGTATTGCCAATCTCTACACCTCCAAATGCCCTTGCTCATGCAACTGGTATGATTGAGCAGAAGCAGATGATGCGCGTAGGTCTCATCATGGGTGTTATCGGTCTTGTTGTTGGCTATGCTATGCTTATCGTAATAGGTAAGGCTGGATTGATATAGGCCCCCCACCATCTCCCCCGAGGGGGAGGGCGTTTAGATACAATTTACCGCTCATGCGTAATCCTTATAGGAACGTGTGAGCGGTAATTTTTTTGTCTATTATTTGATTAGAAAGACTATATAAATTCCCTCCCCCTCGGGGGAGAAGGTGGGGGGCTCCTTTTTATTTTTCTCCAAAATATTTTGTTTTCTCACAGAAAAACATTACCTTTGCATCCAGGAATCCTAACTACCTTTCCCCTTGCCCCAAGGGGGAGTAGACGGTAAGAATAAACATTATAAATCTATTATTTTTTAATTAACAACCAACCTTTTTGGACGAAAGAATGTATATCAACATCCTTCTATTTAGGAAGGTTCGGTTAGGTTTTTATTATGAAGAAAAAAATTACTATCCTAACAGCACTTGCCATGCTTGGTTGTATGAGCGCGTCTGCCCAGCTGTCCTCTAACAAGGATAAGTTTCTTGGCAACATCACTACTACATACCAAGTGGATTATGGCAAGGAGAAATTCTACACCCTCTGGAATCAGATTACCCCTGAGAATGAATCCAAATGGGATGCTATTGAAGGCTCCCGGCGCGGAAGTTTCAATTTCAGCGGCGCTGACAATGCCTACAACTATGCTAAGCAGCACCATTTCCCTTTCAAGTTCCATACTTTCATCTGGGGAGGACAATACCCTACGTGGATGAATTCCCTTTCAAAGGAAGAACAATATAAGGCTATCGAGGAATATATGGATGCTGTAAAGAAACACTATCCAGAGCTTCCTTTGATTGATGTTGTCAACGAGGCTGTGCCCGGACATAATCCTGCCCCTTACAAGGCTGCCCTCGGTGGCGACGGCAAGACAGGCTATGACTGGATCATCAAGGCTTTTGAGATGGTTCATGAGCGTTGGCCGGATGCCATCCTTATATATAATGACTATAACACCTTCCAATATCAGAGGGCTCAGTTCATCGACCTCGTGCGCACTATCCGCGATGCCGGTGCTCCTATTGATGCCTATGGATGCCAGTCACATGACCTTACCGATATGAACGAGACTGCCTTCAAGTCGGCTATGGTCGAGATTCAGAATGCCCTGAAGATGCCTATGTACAGTTCGGAGTATGACATCGGTACTTCTGATGATGACCTCCAGCTTCAGCGCTACAAGGAGCAGATTCCGTATATGTGGGAGGCTGACTATGTGGCTGGTATAACCCTCTGGGGATATATCTACGGCAAGACATGGACCACTGATGGCAACTCTGGCATCATCAGGGACGGCAAGGACCGTCCTGCTATGGAGTGGCTCCGCGAATATATGGCAAGTGATAAGGCAAAGACTGCCAAGAGTCCGTTCCCCGGAATGGTTAAGGAGGCTTCTGTCTATGTAAAGCCAGCTGCTATTGCCGTTACCAAGGGCGATGTAGTGCCTGTAACGGTTCGTGCACGTCTCAAGACAAAGACCATTGACCACATTGAGCTGTATGTAAACGACAAGCTCCTAACCACTATGACCGAGGCTCCGTATGCTACCGAGTTCACCCCTGAGACTCCGGGAAAATACAACCTCAAGGCAGTTGTCTATGCTACCGACGGAACCACATTCGAGCGTCTCTCTGGCGTTACTGCCTATAACCCTCGCGCTCCGTTCAAGGATATGGTGGCTGAGATTCCTGGCACTATCGAGGCAGAGAACTTCGATACCGGTGCTGAAGGCATGAGTTTCCACGATTCTGACACCAAGGATGAGGGCGATGGAAAATACCGTACTAATGGCGGTGGCGTGGATATCGTCAAGGGTAACGGAGGCTTTGCCATCGGCTACACCAACTCAGGCGAGTGGCTCGAATACACAGTTGACGTGAAGGAGGCAGGCACATACGCTTTTGATGCCGTTGTCTCTTCAGGTGCTAACAACTCATCATTCAGTCTCTCTCTCAATACAGCCGAAGGTATCAGCGATCTCACAGGCAGCATTGCCGTGCCATGTCTCACATCCAACGACTGGAACACATATTCCACCGTTCACGGCCGTCTCAGCCTCCCTCTTGAGGCTGGCAAGCAGATCATCCGCATCAATATCACGGGTTCAAGCTGCAACATCGACAAGATCAAGCTTCAGCGCATCGACGTTGACGAGAATATCAAGGTGGCTATAGCTGCCGACCCTGAGCCTGCCACCGTCAGCGAGCCTACCACAATAGCTGTCGATGCCTCTTCAGCCACAAGCACCATCGCCAAGGTCAATGTCTATGTAAACGATGTTCTGCTCAAGGCTATTGATGCTGCTCCGTTCGAGGCTCAGTACAAGCCGAAGGCAAAGGGCACCTATAAGGTTACAGCCGAGGCTGTTGATGCCGACGGCAAAATCTCGAAGCTCGTAAGCCATAACCTGAAGGTGAACAATAAGCGCGCTCCATTCAAGAACAATGTCACCATCCCTGGTATTGTTGAGGCAGAGAACTTCGACAAGGGCGGTGAGGGACTTGCTTTCCACGACTCTGACTCAAATGACGAGGCTAAGTCAGGCTACCGTACCGACAATGAGGGTGTTGACATCAAGAAGACTTCTGGCGGTGGCTATGTGCTCGGCTGGACATCTCAGGATGAGTGGTATGAATACACCGTGGAGGTCACTCAGGCAGGCAAATACACTTGTGATGCCGTTGTCTCTTCCGGACTCTCAGGCACAGGCTTCAACGTGGGTATTGTAGAGAATGGCAAGGTGACCAACCTCTGGAAGATGAATGTTTCTAAGACAGGTGAAAACACTTGGGATAACTACGAGTCAATTAGCAATACAACACCTAAGGAACTCAAGGAGGGCAAGACTATCATCCGCATCTCCATCGTCGGTGCTAACTGCGATATCGACAAGATAGAGCTCAAGTGCGTTGAGCCAACGGCAATCAACGAGATCAATGCCGATGAAACAGACGGCAACGGTGCAATCTACAATATCTCCGGTCAGCGTGTTGACGATAGCTATAAGGGTATCGTCATCATCAATGGCAAGAAGATAATGAAGAAATAGACTCTCTAATTATAAAATTATAAAATAGATTGGGAGGACTCTGGCATAATGCGGAGTCCTCCTAATTCTTTTTCTATCCCCAAGATAAATCCTTTTCACTTGCAATTAAACGCTTTTCCTACCCAACCTATATCCTCAGGTAGGTAAGGTAGGTATCATTTTAAGCTGATATTCCACGGAGCGAGCACGGTATTCATCTTACTCAATATGCTTAGTATCAGCTTATTGCACACCTTACACAAAACATAATCAGCCATATATTCATTGTTTTACCTATACATACCTACCTAGCCTTGGCTAGGTAGGTAAAGTATAGAGAAGTAGAATAAAAATTATATCATTATTATATATATGTCACCTAACAATTACTGTGCCATTTTTCATATTGAGATTACATATACACTTACCTACCTTGGCTAGGTAGGTATGTAAAGGGTAGACAGTGTATCTATTTGTATATCTGTAAGTTATGCGCGCACCATCAAACCTACCTACCTAGCCTTGGCTAGGTATAGGTAGGTAAAAGTCGTGATTTTCGCCCCAAATTGCCTTCGTCGTACCTCCGATATGCCTCACCACTACCTCCGCTTCAAAAGCACCAATCGCACAAATCCCTTGCGTTTAAAGCGAATTATTAGTGGCTTCATAGCGGAGTGAGTGCGAAGGTGTCTGGAAAAGGGAGGCTTAAGAGACGATTTTTATTTATCTTTGATCGCTGAAACTCACCAAGCTGAAGAAAGTTGAAAATTGAAAATTATTCGCTAAGGCTCATCAAGCTAAAGCAAGTCGTGGGAATTTTCTGGAAAGTCAAAGCGAGCGCAAGCGAGAAGATCTGATACATCTGTGAGATCTGTGTTCGAAAAAAAAGATAAAGGGAAACGGATGTATCTGATGTATCTGAAATAAAATTTACTGAAATAAAATTTACTGAAATTAATTTACTGGTTTAATTTACTTTCCTATCTCCGCGCAAGCGGAACATCTTTATCATTTAACCCTTTAATTTGTTTTCAAAATGACTAAGGAAACTTGGAAATTCATTCTTCAGACTATTGCAAGCATACTTACTGCGATAGCAACCACTCTCGGCGTAACCTCCTGTATGGGGATTTAAGAGATTAATTGATTAAGAGATTAAACTAAACGCAGAGACGCAAAGACGCAGAGCATGAAATTAATAAATTAATATCGTTGTGCTCTGCGTCTTAGCGTTTATTTCTTCCCCCCATCGCCCTCATTACTATCTACTCCCCCTGGAGGGGGTGAGGGGGGTGGAGCCTTCCTTTGGGGAAGGACGGGTTAGGCTTCTACTTCACCACCTTCTTGCCGTTGATGATATACATGCCGGAAGGGAGTTCATCGAGGGAGGTGGCAGGCAAACGCTTGCCGTTGATGTCGTAGATGCGCATTGATGTGTCGAGGGTATTGTATGGCTCAACAGCCTCTACATCGTCAATGCCAGTAGTTGTGCCTTCTTCCACGATGTTCTTGAAGTTCTTCCAACCCTCAGTAGCCCTATATTTGGCAACAGTTCCCTTTGGCACATATAGCGTAGCCTTGGAGTATGTTTCGTAAGAGAATGCATTTTCTGCTATCTCAAATGGTTCCACAATCTTGGAAACTACTTTCTGTAGATTGTTGCATTGTGCGAAAGCATAATTTTCAATACTCGTCACGCCGTTAGGGATAGTGATGGAAGTAAGGTTTCTACATTCTCTGAAAGCACCGGTTCCAATGCTCGTCACGCTGTTAGGGATTGTGATGGAAGTAAAGCTGCTACATTCTCTGTATTTGTAATATACTGTATTTCAGTTTATTTTATTTAAAACGGTAGAAAAATGATTACATAGATTCTCGGGATTGAGGAAATGGATGTTTTTTAACGTTTTTAACTTTTATAAACTACTCGCGGATTCAACTGGCAACTGCAATCATAAATTCTATTCATGATTTCATGTCACCTTATAACCATCACATTTCTTTGCATATATGTCATCAATCTTATCAACGACTACAGACATCGACGTGCCGACAGGAATCTGAAATACAAGGCTAAAACGTATCCTGATATTGCCAACGAGACGGAATGCTGGGGATAATCATAATTGATTGTGCACAACAAAAAACTATGAACTAAACTAAATCCTTGTTCACCATTGCAGACACACATGAGTCTGACCATACGTTTTCGGCAGTCTCGATCATGTCAATGACAGTGTAGATTGGCATAATGATACCGAGGATTGCTATTGGTGCCCCGACACCCGACATCAGCGACAATGTGAGAAAATAGCACCCCATAGGTACTCCGGCATTGCCTACGGCTGAGACAACAGAGATGACTATCCACAGCAGTATTGTTGGCAATGTGATTGTAATGCCACCATTCTGCATCACGAAGAGAGAAGTGACGAGGATAAAGGCGGCACAACCATTCATGTTGATTGTGGTGCAGATAGGCAATACGAAACGTGCGATGTTCTTACGTACCCCCAGACGATTCTCGGCTGTCTCCATCGTAACAGGGAGTGTTGCTGCGCTGCTCTTGGTGAAGAGTGCCATCAGTACTGCTGGCATCATTCTGCCAAGCACATACACAGGGTTCAAGCCTCTTGCCAACAGGAAGAGAGGCAGAACGACGAAGAACTGAATGACGTTACCAACCAAAACGACAAGCACGTACTTACCTATACTGTCAGCCACGACACCAGCAGAAACCTGAGCCGACAACTGAGCTGAGAATGCCACAATACCAAGAGGGAGTGTCCAGATAAGCCTTTTTATAAGCAAGAAAAGCAAATCCTGAATGCCAAGCAATCCCTTAGTAACCACAGCCTTATTCTCAGAATCGGGGAGTTTTGAGAGTCCGATACCGACGGCAAAGGCAAGCAACAAAAGCGAGAGCACGTTACCTTCAAGGAACGGTTTTACTATGTTATTTGGTATGATGCTGATGATATGGTCGATGTACGATGTCTGCGGAGCTTCTACCGCTTCTATGCTATTGCCAAGAGCCTCTGCTGGCAGATTGCCAGGAGCTACGAGTACGTAGAGCACAGCACCCACGGCAGCAGCGGATATGGTGGTAAGCAGCGTGTAGGTCAATGTCCGACCAAATATGCGCCCAGAACCTTGTGAACCAAAAGTGGCGAAGGTGGTGATGACGGCAAGTACTATCGTTGGTACAGCAAGCAACTGGAACAATCGTGTATAGATTGTTGCCACGAAGTTCATCAACTCATCGAGCCATGCTATGCCCAAAAGTCCCAATAATGCACCCAATATGAGTGCTCCTATCCAGAGTAATGTTTTTTTCAGAAAGCCTAAAAATAATTACTAATTACAAAGTACAAATTACCAAGATACTTTTGAGGGCTAAGAATTAAGCAACAAAGGTAAATTGGTAATTCGTAATTTGTACTTTGTACTTTGTAATTTTATCTACAACTC
>Ga0310695_10001800_pt1 | contig 48147 bp, 55 predicted proteins | sample RumenRJG_04DNA_FD_203882 | JGI IMG/M metagenome (GOLD analysis project Ga0310695, IMG submission 203882) | Bovine rumen microbial communities from Lethbridge, Alberta, Canada - RJG_04 (v2) (version 2) | ecosystem: Host-associated > Mammals > Digestive system > Stomach > Rumen | place: Canada... | reverse complement strand
GTCGGGTCCGCAAGGGCATCATAGGATCCTGATGCATGCTGGGGCACCCGGCCAGACCTGGCATCATTGATGGCATTGACTATCATGGGATAGTTGATGTGTGAACGCAGACGATCCAGAACATCAGAGGCTACTATCAGCTCGCCGCCACGCTCTCCAACCAAAGCCGGACGTGTCACTACTCCAGTACTGGCGGGCCCAAGGTACGGGACATGGTAGGTACGGCCGTCATCAGCGCCTATCACATCATACTTACCGGATGCGAACTGCACCACACGCTGTACGTTGCCGGCATCAGGCGATGTGCTGGACGGTGTGCTCTGCAAGCTGATACGGCTTATCTTATTGTACTCCGCGAAAGCGGCGGCGTACTGCGCTGCGCCTGTCATGGCCAGCATCACGGCAGCCACGGCACCGGCTATAGGTCCAAGCTGAGCAAAGCCTGTCATGATGGCAACAGCGGTGTCGGCCGTGATCTGCGAGAGCTTGACAACCAGGTTGCTCATGGCATACTTCTTCTGTATCTTGAGCTTCTCATTGGCGGCATCCTGCTCCAACTGGGCAGTGTCTTCGCCATTGTTCTCTGCTGCACGTATCAGAACATCGTACTTGCTCTCCACTGCAGCTATCTCGGCATCCTGAAGGGCCTGCACCATATTGCTTGTCATGGCCATGTACTGAGACGCATACTCACGCGCATACTTATACTTGAGAGCAAGCAGTGACTTCTGATACTCCTCCTCGGACAGCATACCCTTCTTATGGTAAGCCTCCAGCTGAAGCAGGTCTAGCTGGTACTTGGACGTCAAGGACTGCGTGATATACTGCGACAGTACCTTCTCATGGTTCTGCGCACTGGTGAGCGTGTAGTTATCCTCAAGGTTACGGCGTGCCTGGTAATACTCTTCATCGGTAAGCAGTCGTGCCTGGTAATACATATCAAGCTCCTGAAGGGCTATCTCATGCTCCTGTGCACTGGTGTCAGCACCATACTTCTTGAGCATGTTCAGATGTTCACGCTGAGTCTTCAGGTCGGCCTCGGCAACCTTATAGTTGTACCATTGCGACAACTGGGCGAGAGTATTATAATAGCTCTGTTGTGCCTGGTAAAGCATGTTATACGCAGTCTGACTATCAGATATGTTGAGCATGATGTAGGCAGCGATAGCATTGTAGCACTCCAGAGCGGTGGCACGGCGCTTCTCATACTCGGTCATCAGCTGCTCGGTCTGGTCGGTCTCGGCCTTGGAGTTAAGCTTACGCACGGCATCCATGCTGTCGTAGTAAGACTTTTCCATATTGACAAGAGCGGACTCCAGATTCTCCTCGGCCTTGATACGGTTCTTATTCACCGCATCACGCATCTTCTTACGGTTCTCCTCCTTCTCGAACGTGACGTTATCCAAGGAGTCATAATAACGCTGATACAGGGCTATGAGAGCAGCTTGACGCTCGGCTTCGTTCTTGCCGGAGCGAACTCCGTATTCATGCTCTGATATCTGACGGCGGGCAAGCGCCATCTCCAGGTCATGCTGAATACGGTCATACTCATCATTGAGCTGCTCGATGAGACCTCCGGAACCTTCGTAAGACTCTTTGAGTTGGTCTGAAGACATAAGACCGGACTCAACGGTCTTACTGTATTGATTTACACGTTTCCGGGCGTTGATTAGCATGGTCTCCATCTTCTTCTGAAGCTCCTCCATCCTGGCGTCAATCTCATCTATACGGTCATCATAAGGTTTCTCCAGGGCGGAATAATAAGAATCCCACCATTCCTCAACTGAACGTCCATAATCAGGATTCTGAATGGTATTGCCTTCATTGTCCAATGTGTATTTCTGATTCGAAGCCCTCTTGAATGTCCACTCAAGACGTTTCTTCTTGAAACCGGATACATTCCTTATTTCTGCCTTCTGGTCATTAAGAGTCTTCTTGGAACTTATCAGTTCCTCCATTTCAGCCTGCATCTGCAGGTACTGAATGTAATCGGCAACGGCATACTTCGCATCTTCATAACTGGACTTCTGAGCATCGAGAGCGCCAAGAAAATCAGGATTGAGACTTATGAGCTGATTCATAGCCTCACGCCGGGATGCCTCTTCAGTATTGGTATCACCTATAATCTCAAGCAAGGTATTCATCCTGCGAGCATCATACTCAGTCGCATCAGCAGCTCTTCTTTGGGCTTTCTCCAAGGATTCAAGGGTATCAACAGCGTTCCCGGATGACTTCACAATGTTGACTACAATATTCGCTACTGCAGCCAAGCCTGCAATTAAAAAACCCCAAGGATTGCTTTTAATGAGCGCAAACAGTTTCTTGAATGAGCCTATCAGTTTGTCATTCCAGAACAATTTCAGTTTATCGACAACAATAGAAGCCTTGACATTTGTCGTATAGATGAGAATAGCGGCGGCAAGACCGGCAATAGTAATCTTATACTGACTGAAGGCGTCTATAAGTAACTTCAATGTGCGGAGAAGGAGGTTCTGAGTGGACTTGACATGAACCATAACAGGCAGCAGTTTCTCGCCTACCTCTACGCGGATCTGCTGCAACTGCTTCTTACGTTTGTCAAGTTGAGCCTGAGCCGTGTTGTTCACTATCTGGAACTCATGCTCAACCTCAATGTTGTCACGATAAGCCTCAGTGGCTATGAGCTGTGCTTCCCGCACCTGGTCAACATGTGAGGCCACAGTTGAGAGTACCTGGACGGAGCGACGGCCCTGCAGGTGCATCTCCTCAAACATGGGAGCAATCTGGTCAAAGCCTCCACGTTCACGCATTGCAGACAGGAACTGCAGCAGGGCCTCATTGGCATTTGTCTTGAGCAGCTGGGTGAACTCCTCAACATCCTTGCCGGCAAGTTTGGCATAATGAGCAGGATCCTGGAACAACTTCGTGATTAGAGTACTGAAGACTGTAGCGGATGTCTCCATACTCTGCATGTTCTGGTCAAGGGCAGAGCTCAGACCAAGAATCTGAGGTATGGAGATATTGGCCACAGAACCTATACCTCCCATACGGGCCGTAAACTCCACCATGGGTGGCTCGGCTGCAGTACTGGACTTGGCCAGTTTTGTTACGGCCGACGCTGTTGACAGCATGGCCGTCTCCAGGCCAAGTCTCTTGTCTTCACCAAGAAGGTTGGTTATCTTACCGATGTTGGTCACGGCATCCTCGCCAAGGTCTTCACCCAGGGCAAGCTTAATCTTATCGGCTGCAGACACGAACTTCTCCAGATTGTCCTTGCCCTTGATGCCAAGACGTCCGGCATCGGCCGCCAGATCAAGCAGCTGCAGGTGCGCTGTCCTGGTGTTTATTTTTTCAAGGCTGCCGAGGTCCTTGGACAGAGCCCTGACCTCTTCATCGGTCAAGCCGGCATACTTGCGGATCCTGGCCAAGGCCTCATCCACCTCCATGTATGCCTCCACGGCCTTTCGGCCACCGGATATAAGCATGAAGAGTCCTGATATCGATGTGGTAATCGTGAGGAAATACTTATTCAGACTCGAGGACAGACGTTGCCACAATGTGGCTTGCGTCTGATTCTGCGCATTCAACTCGCGGTTTATCTGATTGAGACGCTCTTCAGCCTTCTGCAACGCAAGGAGACTGTCCTTGTATTCGACTGTGTCGGTGTTAAGCTCTCGCAGATGAGACCTCATCTGCCTTACGGCAGTATTGATCTCATTGAACGAAGCTCCACTGAGGTTATTCAACACACGCTCCGTCTCCTCAAGACGTTGCCGGTGTGTCCTGACTGTCTTGTCAAGACGTTCGATATCCTTACGATAACGGTCAGCCTTCTTGCTGCCACCCTCTCCAGCCTGTATTAGTTTCTGCAGCTCGTTCCTATATTCCTCAAGCTTACCTTTCATCTGAGTCATGGACTTGGAGTACTCAGCTGAATTGAGGTAAACCTTTATGCTTCTCGCGAAATCGTTAGCCATAGTGATTTAATTTATAAACCCAAGTAAAAGTAGCTGCTGTCAACTATCATATCTGAACAGTAGTTGGCAGCGATATCAGCAAGTTCGTTGACATGATAATCCAGAACGGAATTGAACCAATCCCTCTGAGGACGCTTACCGGTACCAGCCTTACCGAGAGATTCAGGGTTAGTCCCCTTGGTATAACCCAAACGGTCAAGCCAGGTTGAACCAACTCGGCCACCGTAGCCGCGTCCGGCACCGTAGTGCAGGAATACTCCGTGACGGGCAAACCGAATACCGATCTTAACAGGCTCAGCCTTGAACACGTCATCATACTTGATGTAAGTTTCAAGGGAATCAATGAGCCTATCGTGATTCTTGGAGGACACCAACCCCATCGAGGACAAGCTGGAACGCAAATCACTCAACAGATGATCACACCATTCATCCAGGTCTCTCTTGAACTTATTCAATGCTGCAATATCGGATATCCTCACTTCACGAGCAGTATTGCTCATATTGAAGTCAAACAGGACACGAGGCTTGGAGTTGACTCCACGCACAGGCGCAGGTATAGGTATGCCGGCGACAGTAGCAAGCCTCTTGAGCTGCTTGAAACTGTTCGCAGACAATTCTCTTTGCGCCTGCAGCCAGTCGTTAAGTGTAAACTGATCTATACTCGGCCTGTTATACATCGAAGTAGCTACTATCAACAGTGTAGTCCGGATAGTCGGCGATGGTGAACTCGAGCACCTTGCCGTAGAAGTTGTCACCAAGCACGTCTCCAGGATAACGTGATGACTTCACAAGTCTGGTACCATAACGTTTCAGGAGGACATTGCGGATCTGCACAAGCATCTCCTCAGCACTATGCACGGCATCGGTCCTGGAACCAGGAACGTTGTCATTGGTGGGTGACGCAATGATGATGGCGTATGAGGCCTTGTCTTCAAGACCTTCAGCACCGTTTAGTTGGGAATCAGCAATCCCCTTATCTACGGCTATCAGGACTGCAGAGCCTATGGATGACAGCTTATCATCGAATGCGGTGGCACTGTCTGCTCCATTGGCCTTGAAGAACCGGCACTTCTGGTCGGTGTGGTGTATGCCCTTGAGACGGCGGGCCATCTCCTCGGCAAAAGCAAAGAAATCAAACTTGTTCATGCTGCTAATTTATACTGGCCACTCCCAAGGGTAAAGGACACCAAGCGCTGCGGCCCCATCAGCAACCTGCACGCACGATGCCAGTCGGGTCAGGCTTGGAAGAACTCAAGTCAACACTCCCTGAAAGGTCTGCAGCTATAGAGTAACGCAAAGGGTATAACAGGTCAAGCCTCCGGGGTATCAACCATAATTCGGTAGCGAAGATAGCTACGCCGCTCCTTGGTAAGCAAGGGTCAAGATGAACCGTCCGCAACAATTTTTGCCTGACGGCATCCCGGTCCCGAAAATTCTTGTCTGACGGCCCTTGCATACTGTCGCTTACTACGCTTAATCTTGCACCGAAATTAAGGTTGACACCCACGGGTTCAACCAAGTTATAAACCCTTAAAACATTACAACTATGGCTAACAAGACCAAATCAGAGAGTGCTAACAAGAGTTCAAAGAAGACCGCCAAGGCAGCTGCAGTACAGGAAACCAATCAGACCGCAAAGCCAGCAAAGGTCCAGTTCATCAACCCGTTCAAGGGAGTGGCCAAAGAGGAGCGCAGAAGCAAGTTGCATGACCTTACCTCAAAGCTGAGGTTCCAGGCACAGGCCGAAGGCATCACCGACACGGTCAACCAGCTGCTGCTCAAGTACTACAAGGAACAGTGCGGAGCACCGGTACTGCGCACATTCGAGGAATGGAAGCAGCAGGGTAAGAACATCCGCAGCGGATCCGCCCCTTTCCTGCTCTGGGGACCCAGAGTTCAATCCAACGCAGACTCAGAAGAGCAGGCCCGCATCGAAGGCCGGGAAGTCAGGACATTCTTCCCGCTCAAGTTCGTCTATGACATACACCAGGTATATACACCGAGTTTCACCACAGCAGCAGCCCAATAACGGGCTGACTGCTTTTTTGTCAAACTATAAATTATCAGAATCATGGCAAACGTCTATGCAAAGTACTGCCCGAATGTATGGGTAGCCAAATGTGAAGAGCAACACCAGAAAGGCGACGTCATCGACGTTGAAACCAAGTACGGCAAGGTTAATGAATGTATTGTTTGGAACCTGGTACTGGTACGTGAAGGATATCACTATTACAGCATCACAAGAGCCGACGGATTCAACCATCAGGAACACGCAAAGGCAAAAGCCGACAGATGGAGGGAATGGGCGGAAGGTCACCGCGCTAATTCCGATGCCGCCTTTGAGGCAAGTCATAATGCCGTGGAGGGCATCCCATTCGGCCAACCTATTCTTGTGGGACACTACAGCGAAAGAAAGCACCGTGCGGCAATAGAACGAAGCGCAAGGGCTATGGACAGATGTGTTGAGGAGGAAAGAAAAGCCAAAGACCAGGAATACAAGGCCGAGTACTGGGACCGTATGGCCAGCAAGATTGACCTGTCAATGCCGGAAAGCGTCGAGTACTTCAGGCACAAGCTTGGAGAGGCAAAAGAATACCACGAAGGACTGAAGTCGGGTAAATATCCAAGAGAACATAGTTACTCGTTGACGTATGCCAAGAAAGCTGTCAACGAGATGCAGAAGAACTATGACACAGCAGTCAAACTGTGGGGAGAGTGACAAGATCAACCGGAAAACACACGGAGGCGGACCATTGACGGACCGCCTCCGTTTATTTGATGTTTTATATGTATATTTGCAGACAGAGTGTGATTTTTTAAGGGTTTAACAAAAAAATCACCTGGCTGGAGATGTGAATCTATACGGCCGGGCACTCTGGAAGGAGGAAGGGCAACCTTCCTCCTTTTATTTATGTTTGTTCATGGCCTCCTCCATCTCTTCGTTACGGCGTATGCTCTCATCCATGGAGATGAGGGCGTCATACAGGTAACCCTTGCGCACCAGGTCTTTCTTGGTCATGTCGCCTCCGGCAAGGGCGTCAACCACCCGCATCTGATCCTCGAAGACGTTACCGCTGCTGCCGCTGCCGTCTCCTCCGAAGATACGGGGATATCGCTTGTGCAGCGCATCCTTGCACCCTACATAATACCAGAGCATGAGCATCTGTTTATAGGGATTCAGACGGCTGATGCGGCGGCTGTCGCGCTCCACATTGGCGCTGTCAAACTCACGGCCTGAATGCCATAGGCATGCAAGCAGGCTGTTGACAGCTTTAGGATCCTGGCCAATGCGGCTCTCATAGAACATCAGGAACATGAACTGATAGTATGTGAGACGGTCAAAGAAATCACCGGGGCCATAGAGACGACCTATCCTGTCATAAGGAGCAGCAACGAACTTGGGTATGAGCTGCAGGGAGACATTGCCGTTATCAGCCTTGACCTCAGTGAAGAGATAGTCAAACTTGGATGCCAGGATAGAACACTCCAGGAGTGAAAGCGTAAACCGCCGGCCGTCCTTCAGCAGGACATACGAGCCGTCGCCCTTGGCCCTCAGGACACAAGCCCCTATCACATGCAGGGCGAACAGCAGCTTGACGCTCTGAACGCTGAGGCCTCGGGAGGCCAGTCGCGCCAGAGCAAGCAGCTGTCTGGTTGACAGCTCGTGCCAACCCTGGGGAATCAACACTGACTTGCGGCCATACTTGATCTCCTCCATCACATCATGAATAAGTGCTTACCACGGAGAGGCAGAGCTTCCGCATCATGACTGCCGCCATCCAAGGCGTCAATCATAGATGTTATCTCTGCCAAGGTCTCATCGGCCACCTGCTTGTACCAGTTGCCGCTCTCGTTCATATCCGAGTACAGCGGCCTGATGACAGGCCTCCACTCGGTCTGGTTACCACGGCCACGTTCGCGCCTGGTGGTGTCGGAGGTATTCAGATACGCACACTGATATGCACAGTATGCGCGTATCTTACCTCCGATGGCCTTCTTGGCCGCGTCATCAGATGTGAGGCATTCGTTCAGGAGATCCTCGCCAATGCGTGAGGCCAGCTGGTTCTGTATAGTACGCAGCATTGATACCAGGGCGAAGTAAGTCACATAGTCCGAGTCAAGAGACACATACCTCTCGAAGACCTCAAGCGACGGCACGGCAAGGCCTTCCACCTTCTTGATGAGAGGCAGGTCTGCCATCTCATCATGGAATGTGTTCAGTACATAGTCAAGCAGCCGCGACAGGGCAGCGTTGCTGCGCTGCAGCATGCTGCGCTTGGCGGAAGCAATCTTTATGTCGCTGGCTGGAGAGCGCTTACCCTGGTCATTCTGAACAGTGATTCCGGAATCGCCGATGGAGATAGACATCTCATCGGCTGCCTCATAGACCGCAAGCGGTGCAAGCACCTTGCGGCACAATACCATGAAGGTTGCATCGGATGCATGAGCGTCGATGAAGTCTTCAGGCAGGTAACGGTCGGTGAATGAGTCAACGGCCGACATGAGATACGGACTGAACGACTCCCATGGCAGGGATGCGTTCATCTTGACATAGACGCGCAGGTCCTCGACGGAGTTGAAGAATATCGTATTCATATGTTATTGTTTGTCGGGCTGCTGCACATCAGGCTTGATGCCTGTCTGCTTGACAGCGCCACTGTTCTTATCAAGAGTGGTGAGCTGGAGGTTGGCTATCGAGAACTCCAGATCCGGACTCCAGCCGTTGATCTCCTTGACAACATAGAGCGGCTGGACACACAGCAGCTGCTCGTACTTGGATAGAGCCTGCTGTATGGTGAACAGCTCACGAGCCTCGGTGCCGTTGATGGTCTTGGACTTGCCGGGAGAATTGCCAAGGATAGAGCTGTGAACACCCATGCCGTAGCAGAGGACGTTGCTCGATTCCTCGCTGTCCTCTATGTAATCTCCGCCCTTCTTATCCTTGTCAATCTCCTCGATGATGATATCCTTGCGCTCACGCGCTGACTGGATATCATACGTAAACTCGGAGACGATGCTGGTACCGGCGTTATCCTTGCCGGCAAGGAAGTCATCCAGCTCCTTCAGGAACTTCTGACGGATATCCAGCTTGTCCTTCGGATCCACGGCTCCAGCGTTCTTATAAAGCTTCTCATAGTACTGTTCCTGGATATAGACGATATGCTTGGGTACCATCTCGTTCATGAGCAGGTTCTTCTTGAAATCAATGATGAAGTTCGAGAAGTCGAACCAGCCGCTCCGGAACACAGAGTACCAGTAAGGCATGGAGTAGAAGAACCGTCCGGGTGACGGAACCGAGAGCATCTGGACAAAGATCCGGTCTTTGCCCTGCTGCTTCTTTCCGTCAGCGTTGGGATATAGACCCATACGCTGCTTCAGGTCCCAGAGCGGATAGTCGCGGTCAAGCAGCGGAGTGGCTACCGTCTCTGTCTCGGCCTTGCGTGGCCAGTCGGCATTATAGCCGTGCCACTCTATTCGGCCGTTCTTCTCATTGTACTTCGACACGCGGGACAGGCAGGTCTCCAGAGCCTTGACCTGGGCAATCTTAGTGCCGTCGTTACTGAAGATATACTCCACGAACGAGTCATAGAAGAGCTTGAGGTCCGAGACTATCTCCATGATGAACTTGTTGTAGTTGTTCATCCGGAGCCACTCGAACACTACAGGCTCTTCAGACGGCAAGACCTCCTCAACCTTGATGCGTCCGTCATCGCCGCGTGTGCGGCGCAGAACCTGGACGCCCTCTCCGAATGTAAGTCTGGTCTTGAAGTCTATGTTGGTCGAGACAGTGACGTTACGGTACGCGGCCTTGATAACCTCGATGGGCAGGTCATCGCCGTTGCCTCTCGGCATGAACTCGATGACCTTATCCTTCATGTTCTTGGGATGCACCTTGGTTCCGGTGCTGTCCGCATCGACAGTGAGGTCGGCCGACTCGAAGGTGAAGACGATGGAGCTGCTGTTCTTGAGCAGCACCAGGTTGCCGCGATCAACCAGGATATTACTTCCTGACTTGCTTGCATTGGTAGCCGGGGCGGGTGACTGAGTCTTTTTCTTTTTCATCAGAAGTATACTTTTTTCTTATTGAACGTAACGATTGTGCAGATCCGGATCTTGCGGGGAGAGTTAAGACCTGCAGGCCTTATATTTACAGTACCGCCTGACGAATACCTGGATGTAAGGTGGCAGTCCTTATATTCACGGATGCTGCCGTCAGACAGCTTGACAAACTCGATATCGAATGTGACCGGCTTGCCGTTACGGTCTGTCGACTGCATCAGCTCGAGCATCCTTGTCCACTTTATATATCCCGGATTACTCATGGCCTGCGGAGTTTGACTATACCAAGATAACGCAACACACAGACGGCAACAACCAGCAAGACCATCAGCCCAAGAATGAGACTCAGGCCTGCGGTCCGAGACTCTTTCTTGGCTGCAGAGGAACCTGAGACCCTCTCAGACTCACGCAGAGTATCGGCAGTCTCCGACGTCGTCTCCGATACCGACACACTGCTGGAGTTCCGGGACTCAGTATAATCGTCAACGCTGTTGACGGTTCCCGTAGTGGTCATGCTGATATGTTCCGGTACCGGTGTGACCGAATCAGGAGCGAGCGTCCATTTTATATCCAGGTCGTATTTGAGACCGAAGTCGAGCGTATTCCTCCGCAGTCTGGAGAGCATGGACTGGACCATGAGTGAATCAACGGTCAGCGTGGTACCGGTGGTGTGACTGGTCCTGAGGACCTCACGCCTGGTACCACACGAGACCGCCATAAACAACATAACAAATGAAAGAATGGCTGGTAGAATCCTCCTGCAATGTATCATGCCACGAATGTACGTCACGCACACACGCACAGGAAGGACAACCCGCGTTCAGCACCGCACAGGCTGACTGCACTTGCCCAGGGCCGTGGCATCGGACGTGCCATGGGTCAGGAACAGCGTGACCGGTTAAGGGTTTAACAGATGGGAGCGCAAAGGTACGGCGGCAGCAGGACCGCGGTCATGGAACCCGTCCGGAAAATTCGTGAAACCCTGCCCTTAATTTTCCGTCCACCCTGACTGCGGTTCTGCTCACCGCCACCGGGAGGCGCTTCCATAATTTGTTAAACCCTTAATCAGATCACGCTATGTATAACTATCAAGTTCCTAACCTATGGTACGTCACGCTGTGTCAGAACGGCCAATCCTTCTACAAGAGATTCTACGATGAGCAGTCAGCCTATTCAGCAGCTGAAGAGTTCATGTCATACGGTATGGATGCGTCCGTGACGACATTCATCAAGCACAAGGCCCTATACCAGGAAATCTGGTAAGGCCTGCCACACTCAGCACGGCTAAGCAGGGCTGGATCTTCCGGATCCGGAGCTCTGATGACCGTTGCTGCAGGAACCAGTCAGACATAGCAGGACACACCATCTCTCTTCTGGGTCAAGGTTTCATATCGGCGCGACTTAGAACAACAATCGAGCGCTAAGGTAGCCACCTTGCCCCCTGGAGTCAAGGATAAACATGAATGCAGCTTCGGAAGAATTTTCACCTTTCAGGAGAAATTTCTTCCGGCTGTCCTTGACCCCAAGGTGCAAGGTAGCTCTGATGCACTCGAATGTTTAACCTAAGTCACACTGATATGAAACTTTTTAGCAAAAACCCAGAAGAGAGATGGTATGTCCTGAGTGTTGTCAACAGCGCAGACGGATTCCTCGTGCAGAACGTCAGGAAGTTCCGCTCAAAGAGCAGAGCTGAGCAGTATTCCTGGAAACTGGTAAACAGTTCAGGCCGTGACATCCTGGAGTTCTGCACACTGGTTCTCAGCGGCAAGCAGATGTTCAACCAAATATTCCCCAAGGGATTGTTCAGTGAAGCTCCCATAGGTTCTGAAGACTGAGCTTCAGAGCTATCCGGAGACTGCCAGGCAGTCTTCGGATCTGACTGCAGGGATAATACGTCAGCACCTGCGTATATAGGTGTCAGCCCAAGGGCTGGCTTTTTTATTTGCCGTTAATCCGCGGCAAACCGGACGCAACGCGCCGGCCGAATTAAAATTCTGCCCGCACGATGCGTCTCGGGTCGGGGCTTGCACCCTTGCACGGCTTGCATACGGCTTGCCGATACATATAACATCAAACCGAAAAGTTCGACCGAAGTTTACCGAGAGGGCGGCGCGAGGGCTCGAGAGCCATAATGGGGAGAATCGCGTTCTCCCCAAACCCCTTTTTCGCTGATATTATGTTTTTTGACCGTTTTATTTGTGCGAATGACCTGGTTGGAGGCTGTTTCCGCTCAGAACAGCCTCTGAAGCCGATTGTCACTTTTTACCTATGATGGTGATAGGCATAGATGCTGAGCTCGGGTCCTTATAGTAGAAGTTCATACCGTACCATAAGGTGTCGAACGCATCCGTTATGTGAGTCTTGTATTCATCGGGTGTCTCCGGAGTGTCAGGAGTATGTTCCGGACCCTTATCCTTCTCGAATCCGTTCTTACCCTGCTTTACACCGGTCTGCTCCATAGCAATCTTGAGGAACTCGTTGTTCATAAGGTTGAACCGGATGCGCAGGTAACGGGGATCTCCCTTCAGGGAGAGGTCTATATACTCATGCTTCCAGTCATGACGGGGAGCCTGGCCTACAAACTGCAGCTCAACGTTCCAGCCGTTACCCTTGAAGATTCGCTCTATGACATCGATATATGACTCGCTGTTGGTACCGGTCTGCCAGACGAAGGTATGGTCAAAATACACCACCACGTCTTTCTTGAGTTTTGGTTCGTAGTGGTTGCATATGTTCTGCACCAGCTCCTGCAGCTTGTATGGGGTCTTGACAAAGAAAGAGCGCAGCACCTTCATAGTGTCATCATCCTTCTGGGCACAGACGGCCGAGCTGATGGCGGCGTTGGAGTCGAAGGCCATGTGCAGCGGTGCCGTATAGTCCAGGTCATCGTCACCGAGACAGTTGGTGGCTGTCTTGCGCAGCGTCTTCCAGTCATGCGGTATGCCGGCCAGCTGTCCGGAGTCAGTCGGTATGTAGAAGTGGATATCATCATCCAGGGCCGAGTAGAAGCAGTTGGGAAGCTTGAATATGCGTTTGTTAAGGAACGCGGTCTGCCATATCAGAGGAGGGCTGTCGCGGTACATCTGCCAGATGTAGTCCTCACCTACCACCTCCAGGTTATCGAAGATATCATACTCTCCGTAGAAGACGGTGAACTCACGGTTCTTACCGGCGATAGGCTTGACCGGCGGCTGGTACTTGCGTGCCAGGTTAAGGTCACGGCGCAACTCACGGGTCATACGCTCCATGGTGTCGGGCTGCAGGTCGGTACGACGTTCAGTCATCTTGAGCTGCCGGTAGAGGTTACGCAGATATGTGATATGCTGAGGGTTCATCTCCTCCTCCTTGTCCAGGATCCAGCGGCCGGAATGAGACGTAGGCATATCGGTAGTGTAGCATACGCTGTGATGGTGAGGACAGGAACCGAAGTACTGCTCGTTGCCTCGGTTGGCAGGGTTGACCTCACTCTTGATCTTCTCATAGTCCAGGAACTTGGCTTCAGGACCGATGACCCAATCCAGACTCATGGAGTTGGCACTCATTCCCTGGTTGAAGGAGAGCACAACCATGAAGGTTCCGTTCCAGAACTGTATTCCGTTCTTATAGGCATCCATCAGGATAGGACGCTTAGGTTCGGCGAAGTTCATGCTGGAGGGAGCCTTATGACCTACCACGTAATGAAGGCCTTCGACATAACCCCAGCTCTTGAGAGCGTGACAGATGGCCGGGAGGGTGTTGTTCCAGGCCTTGCCGTAGGTAGGTGAGAGCAGCGCACCGGTAGAGCCGGGCATCTCCCAGACGCACTGCAGTATGAACCGCGCATCGATACCTTCAGACTTACCGGTACCACGTGAGCAGACGTAGTATTCGTCATGAGCCGCGATGGCCATGGCGCTGCGCTGCATGCGGTTGAAGAACTTCTTCTGGACCTCCTCAGCGCGTTGGCGGAACAGATCAGGACTCAGCATCGGATTCTTCGTCTTGTATCACCTCAGCATCCTGGACGTCATCCGCAGAGAGACGGTTGAAGAGGCTGCGCAGGCGCTTACGCTCCTTCTCTATGTCCTTACCTTCCATCACATCGAGACCGTCGATGAGAGTGATATCATCACTGGGCTCGAAGACAGGAGGCAACATCTCACTCCAGTCCATGGTCTCATCCTCCTTGTCACATCTGGTATATTTACCCAGCTTGTCAAGTGCAGCTGCAGCACCCTTGAAGTCGCCACGGTTCAGCGCTTTCTGGTAGATTTCCTTGGCACCTTCTACAATCATATGACGCATCCAGTTCTTGGATGCCAGCTGTATGTTACCGGTGATGAGGTTGATGGCCGCAATGTCACGGTAAGCCTGTGAGCGGCTCACCGCCTTACTCATTCCATTACATCCGGACATCAGGAATGTAACGAGATCCTGGTCTGTGGTGAGAGGACGGTCCAGCTTACGTGTCACGCTGAGCATGAAACGGGTCTTCATATCAATCTCGTTCTGAGTGAGCACACCTTTCAGGGTGTCCACGTCATCATACAGGTGCTTGAGCACCTTATCAAGAGACTGACGGCTCATAGGTCACTCAGATAGAGGTTGGCGATAGGCTGTGCTGCAGGAGAGCCCTTGACGGCAAGTTTAACGACGTTCTCATGAAGCTCCAGCTTAGCGTTTGCGACACCCTTACGGTAGGCACGGGCCTCCGGAGTGTCAAAGTCAGAGAGGGACTGGCAGAAGACATCCTTCTCATCGGCCGGGATGTCAAGAAGGATGGCGATATCGGCGGGTTTCATCAGAGCGTGTCCGTAACGCTCCATGAGTGCAAGACGGTCCTGATCGGGTTCATTCATAGGGTAGCGCGTTTTCGTATATTCGGTCAAACGAGTCGGAGAAATAATCGTAGAAGCGGCCTTGGGTGAACCAGAATCCGCTCTCATAACGAACCTCAAGGTTGAGGTTGGCAGATCCAACAATACCGAAGTCCATGGTGCTGTTATGCACAAGCAGGACCTTGGCGTGAGTGGAGTCTATACGTATGTTGGAGGTCACCTCTGATGCGAACAACATCAGGTCAAGCTTGTTGCGGTTGACGGTGAAGTCCACCAGCAGCTTGAGTTCGGTGATACGCTCCTCCATGAGTAGGGTACGCAGACTGTCCTCACTGAAGTTGAATGTCATAATACGAACCTCCGCCGGACCGATAAGGTCCAGCAGAGGTGTGATGACCTGGTGAACGGACCAGTCCTGCTTGTGGACAAACGGCTCGATCTGACCAGGCGAGAGGTCACGGAGAAAGTCAAGTGATAGTCCGTGCTTCTTGGGCATAGAGTCAGGACTGGGAAGCCTCCACTTCAGCTTTCTCCTTCAGCAGCTCATCAAGATCCTTCTCAAGGAGAACCTTTCGCTGATTGACCTTGGCAATCTTCTCGGCTTTCTTGGGGTCATCGGACTTCTCCAGCTTGGCGATGGATGCATTAGCGGTGTTGATATTGTCACGCACGCGCTTGATGCTCTTGACAAGCTGCATGCCGCGGAGCATGGGGTTGTCAGAGTACTTGGGACGTTCCTCATCGAGAGTGACCTTACCTTCCTTGTTCCAGGCATCTATCTTAGCCCAGGCACGACGGCGCTCATCATCAAGATCAGCCAGCTTCTCAGCAATGGCCTTACGCTCCTCATCGGTCTCCACTGCAGTGAGTTCTGCATGCAGCTTGGCATACAGAGGAGTGATCTCCTTGACACGGGCGTAGAGCTTGCTGATGTTCTCAGGCATGCCGTCTGTGACCACAGATCCGGAACCGGTTCCTGTGCCGGCACCCGAACCATCAGGAGCAGATGCTGCAGCTTTCCTTGAAGATGACTTACCGAACTTGAACTCTTTCTCGAGAATGTTCATATACGGGGTCGGGTTGTTCGAGGTCTCACGGTTGATACGTGAGAGCTTATCGATGAGCAGCGTGAGGTGCAGGTCTGTGCCTGATGCGGTTTCAATCTCCTTGAAATAATTCAAGAAACGGTCCTTCATCTCCTTGGGAGCAAGAAGGGCGAACAGCTCAACACCCTCAGCGTATGAACGCTGAGGGGATTGAAGCCATGCTATCAATGCTAACTTAATCTTCATAGCACCGATGATTATCCGGGATTAACTGTGGCGTAGCCGATGGTTCCTGCCAGAGGATCCACCACAAAGGGTGTCTCCAGGAACACGGCCGACTCATTGGAAGCAGCGGCTGCCTCGAACTTGTGACCGCGAAGGTCGGCACGTTTCTGACCGCCGTCATAAGCCGGTGATATGTAGGCAGGGATGAACTCATTACCCATGATCTGCTGCTTGCCGTCGCTGTCAGCCAGAAGGATGACACAAGGCATGTTCTTGAGACGGGTAGCGAGTGCATGAGCCTCTACCTTGTTACCGGGGAAGAAGAACTCGGCCTTCTGCTCGTAGCTCTTACCGTCACGCTCACCTGCTGAGTCGGCGTTGTACTTCACGGTCTCCTCGGTGCAATACACGAAGATAGGCTGTTTACCATCCTTGAAGACAAAGGAACCGACGGCAGTGACGAAGTCCTCGCCGCTGGCGGGCTCAGCGGGGATCTTGGGCATCGACTCGATGAATGCGAGCGGGATGATGCCTACCCAGTTCTGATAACCGCCCATATTGTTCTGACCCTGCAACCAGGTCAGTGGATTGAATGTAGGTTGTGGCATATTATTCTGTTTATAAAGGAGAGTGCCGAAGCACTCTCCAGGTTAGACATTAGAGAGACGGCGTGTAGGCTGCTGACTTAGAAACGTCCTTACCGGCCTCAACAGTGATGCTGATATCGTCAGGAGCGGTGAATCCCTCTACAGCATCGAACTTGATGGTGTAGTTACCGGGAGCAAGGCCGAGAATCATCTGACCTGAGCTGCGCTTTGATGCGCTGCCTTCCAGGTACCAGCGGCCTGCGGTGGTGCCGGTGATGTCAACCTTGACCGAACCGGTCTGGCAGTAGTCACCTGACAGGTCAAGGATTGAGTTGGTCTGGTCGTTGATACGGAAGACCTTCTCGTGCCAGTCACGAAGACGGGTACCATAGGCTGACTGCAGCCAGAACTGAACCTCGTTGGGATCCTCGTAGATGTTACGCACCTGTACGAAGCTGGAGGCTGCGTCGGTGTTCCAACCGAAGTCAAAGAGACCGGGCTTACACATCATGACGCGGTGTCCCTGACCGAGAGCAACATGAGTGACGAACTCGAGGGTCTGGCAGAGAGCGTCCTCGCGCAGATGCTCCAGTGTCTCCTGCATGGTGGGATAACCGGCATAGATCTTACCCAGCTTGTTACGCAGGGCAGCACGCACGTTCTTCAGGGTGAGCTCGGTGATGTACAGGATGGGGTTACCACCTATAGGGCTCTTGAGCATGGGATGAGCAGAGCCGATGAACTCAACCAGGTTCTCATAGGCAGAGAAGTCGTTGGTGTCGACGGGAGCCTCGAAAGCACCGGTTGGTGCATAGTTGCCACGGGCAGCTGAGAAGTGGCCGTCAGCAATCAGGATGTCTATGTTGGTGAAGAATCCGTTGAAAGCTGTGGCGGGGCTGGAGCCATTGTCCTGACGTGCTGAATGGAACAGCGCGAACATGATATCCTCAGAGTGGGACTTAACCATGGCCTTGAGGATCTGGAACTCCAGAGGATGACGCTTCTCAACATCATCGACGGGCTTACCGCCAAGGTACTGCACATCCACGTTGTCGTAGTTGTGTATGTTATCCTTGGTGTTGAACACGGTCTCATGGACCATCAGCTCGGAGTGCTCATAGCTGATGATGTTGTTGAAGTTGGTGATCTCGTTGCCGGGAGCATAGGCATGGGTGCCACCTGCCCTACGGCGCTGGTGTGTCAGCACATTCTTGATGGGAACGCGCTGCACGTTGAGACGCAATGAACGTATGGCATCTTCCAGCATGAATGCGGGAAGCATACGCAAGGTCTTGTCGAATTTCTTGGCAGCGATCTGAAGACCACTGACATCAATCGGCTTTTGAATAGGATCTGGCATAGTCGTAGAATTTAACTGTTAATAATCTGAATCAGAAGCCAAGTTTCTTGGCCTGCTCGGCAAACTGCGAGTAAGTGAGCTTACCCTCCTCCAGCTGCTTCTCAAGACTTTCGATGTCTGAGAGCTCAGTATGATCAGGATCATTCTTGGGAGAGATAGCGCTACCTCCTGCAGGAGCACCCTTGAGAGCTGTGACCTGAGACTCCAGGTTGGTCTTCTCAGTGGTGAGGGTATTCACCTGTGACTCCAGGTTGGTCTTCTCGGTGGTGAGAATCTGGATCTGAGAGTCACGGTTGGAGAGCTCAGACTGATGCTGGGTCTTCAGGTTGGTTATCTCAGTCTCCTTCGCTGCCAGCTGGTTCTTCAGACTGGCCATCTCACCGTTGATTGATTCAAGCTGCTCGGCAGACAGTTCTGTCTCCTCAGCTTTCTCCTTGGCTATACCCAGGAATGCCAGGATAGCCAACCATGTTGCTTTTAGTTTCATCGGCGTATTGTTTTTAAGTAAAGGAATAGTGTCCAATAGAGCATCGGATATGGAGAGGTTGACCTTGCCCTTACTGTCATAGAGACGTACTGCATTGGCATTGGCCGGTATGTCAACCAGGGAGCATTCCATGATCTCACTCTTGGTGACAGTGGCACGGGTCTGACCGGGAAGCAGGTACTGCTTATCCTCGGAGGTCTCGATGATGCGGAAACCTATGCTGGTGGCGTTGATGGTACCCTCCTCAACCTTGGCGCAGATCTGCTTGCTCAGGTCATCGGTGAGGTCAAAGTAAGGTACAGCAGAGAGAGTACCAGCCTTCTCATCATAGACGATATCCTCCCAGTGGCCTATAGGCTTGTAATCACACCACTCCGGAGATCCTTCATCGCGCAGGTGCATCCAAAGAAGTATAGGGTTCTTGCGGAACCTGTCCAGGTTGATACCGGAGGTGAGCACCCGGAATCCGTAACTGTTGATGGAATCATCGGTGAGGATAAACCTCTTATCTACTTTCTTGCCCATATCGTTCAGATTTGTTGACATGGGCAAAAATGAGGATAGAAGTGTTAATAGTCAAGGACATCAACCTCCAACGAGCAATCCTTCGCCTGGAGCGGAGACCTCTATGACGTCATGAGAGAGGTCCGAGTGTCTGGTACCAGACACGTTGCGTATGGTACCGGTGAGAGGATGACGTCTGGATCCGTACACCATGGAGAGACCGCTTGCATACGTCAGCTTGATGAGGCACCCATGCAGGAGGTGGTCCCTCAGGACGTAGAAGTTGGTTGTCGGCTGCTTGTGAACAGGTATCGTAAGCCTGTAAGTGGTGACAAGGAACCCGTTCTCTTCATCAGATGACTCTTCGGCCTGGCTCTTCTGGTTCACCAGGTTAAGAGGTAACCAGCAATCAGGCGACAGAACACTGACCAAGGCACGGCGGCCGAGCTTCATGAACCAGCCGACATGCTGCACCGATACCAGACTGGCACCGACTATGCCGCCAAGCTGTGAGTTTTGAGTTGATTGATTCGTTTCCATAGACAAAGAGGTCAAAAAAATGCAGAAATATTTTTCAATAAAAGTGAGGGTTGTTCTTGTAGATCCTACGGCATACCTGCTGCTTCTCCCTCCAGCGCTGGTAGTTCTTGATGTATGCGTCCTGAGAAAGCGACTCTATATTGTACTTGCTCTTGAAGAGCAGCACCGACATGATGAGGCTTTCGCCACGGACGTGCATCTGGTACTCGCAGAACATATGGAACTCAGTCCAGTGCATGACGTAGATAGCCCTCTCTATCTTACGCTGGTTGCGGCTGGAGAGATAGTTGAAAGTCTCAGTACGCTTGCCGGCAGAACGGTGAGGCAGCTGGAACTCGATGTTACCTATGTCACGACCTGCTGTGGGAGGTCTCCTGGAGAGGAGGTCTATCATCAGATAGTACAGGTCAGTACTGGGAGGGATCTTGACACTTGAGCGCTCAGGCCAGCTGTACCGGATACTCATGTACTCGGCCAGATAGGGTCTGATGTTGAACCTGAGAGTTATCATTTTTCAGCGTCAAATAATCACGTAAATTACAAATAATAAAAGACTTATCCAAATTTTTAAGCCTAAAAAGAGAGCCCGAAACCAAAATAAAATCAACAGGTAAGACTTACCCTGTTGATAACTGTACAGAAAAAGTGTGCAAGAGTACAACAGTACGGGTATTCGCACAGATTACATGAAAATCAGCGAGTTAAGTGGCTGAAAATCTGTACTGTTCTGCACACTTGCGTACTAAATGCCTTTTTTAGGCCATTCGTACAAACAGTACGAAAGAGTACGAAAAGAGTACGGTGTTAATAACTTGTTAATAAGTCCGTTGCGCGATTTTCGTACTATTGTACTCTTTTTTACGGATTTTTTAGGTAGGGTACTTTATAAAGAGAAAATTAAAAGAAATAATAAAATATATACCGCGCTGAAATTCAACGCGGTATACCAATATCTGCAGCAGCTGCTCAAACACCGGTACCAGGAGTCCTGATCGCGGCCGCGGCCCCTTCCCCTTCAGCTTCCGGATTCACACTTCGTACAGCTGTACCAATTCTGTAGTATAATTACTGAAGGGGGTCAAGGGGGAAGTCAGATGTCGGCCGGAGTGATGATATCAAACATGAAGTCCATATCACGCGGCACGCGGGCGGTGCCAAGGAGAACAAATCGCCCGGAGAGTGCGATCCTGAACAAATGGGTATATACCCGGGATGACACGCGGGGATGAACAGTGGCCGCCATGACGAACCAGGGATCATCAGAGAGAACCTGTTCATCCAGAGACACACGTATTATCTTACGGGCATCAGAGCGGGTCAGAGCGAAGCCGTTGCGTACGGCCAGGGTCTCCACCATCTGGAGACGTTGCCGCTCATCAGGAGCGACTACGAGATGTATCAGCCTATTCGTCATGACGGAAGAGATTAAGGTCAGGAGCAACCACGGCATCGTCACGCTTGAGACGGCGCTGGGTGCCGTTGGGAACCTTGCGTATTCCGGAGTAGTCATCGGTCATCTCAAACTTGCAGTCATGGCAGTTCTGATAGGATGACATGCCGGATATGAACACATGCATGGTGGCAAGCTTGACAAAGAGCTTGTACTGCACGGGAGGATAGCTGTAGACCGACAGGACCTCACCGGGACGAAGCGCATCGACACGGCGGTTGAACTCGGCCACAAAGTCGATATACCGCGCCTTGTCATACTTGATGAACGGCGTGAGGTCATCGGGTGTGTTGCAGGCCCATTGCCTGAAGTCTATATTAGCCATAGCGTCAGTTCTGGATCCGCGCCTTGCGGACGGTCATTGCAAAACAAACGTCACACTCCTCGAAGATAAACATGATATGACGCAGGGCCTCCGGAGTGCACTTGACGTAATACAGCCTGGAGCTGGCGTCAGGCGCCAGCCGGCTGTAGAGGAGGAACGTGTTACGCAGCAGCCAGTAATGAAGGAGGCGGCCGCCGAACCCCTGGTCGTATGACGTTATCTCAAGGGCGTACTTGTACATATCAGGAGAGATATTGAGCCCAGATTTCAATAAACTGCTCAGCGCAATACCTGGCCAGCTCTGATGACCGGAATGCAAGGCGAGAGCCAATGTACGCATCCGCAGCCGACCAGGCGTTGGTCGAGTGGACGCAACCGAGACCGCAGTACGAGCCGCGGTTCGCAGCACCGCCAAGCAGCACCAGCTTATCCTTGCGGTCCTGCATCATGGTCTCAACCTCAGCCTTGGAATAGATGTAGAACCAGGGATAGTAATACACCTGGTCTGAACCCCAATGGAGTTCCCAGTCCTCATTAAGGGCTGCAGCAATGATACACAACTTAGCATAGGCTGCCAAGTTAGGTGAGAACTTGTCCTCAAGGCCGCGCATGGCGGTCCAGTTGCGAACCATAGGATGCTCTGCTGGGAGAGCGGCAAGCGCATCATCGAATGTCTTGATGCGTTCAGTAATGTTTGTGCTCATAATAATTGAATTGTAAGTTAATAAAGTGAGTTATTAGTTAAATAAATGAGTAAAACGCTATGCGATCTGAGGCAGAGGCGTGTGATAGATGCAACGCTTGCCTGGTACAATCTCCTGGGGATGGTCACAGGGAGGCAGCCAACACTCCAGGCGGCGCACTCCGAAGAGGCAGGCAGGCTGGCACCAGTAGCAGGTGGTGCAGTCACCGGGGCATGAGGTATTCGGTTCCATCAGAACAGACGCTCCTGTGTAGGCTGCTGGGGGCCGTTCGGCATACCTACGGTGAAATACTCGATACCGCCACTCTTGTCATCGGTGATGGGACGGCCATCGTTATCGAACTTGAAGGGCTGTCCGGAGAGCTTGTCGTACATCTGGGGATTGAAGATATACCCCTTGTACTGACACCACTTCTTGAAGCGCTTCTTGAACTCATTGGGAGAGACATACTTGCGCTGCTGCGGGTCAGCCTCATAATAAGCATCCTGCAGGGAACGACGTGACAACTGAACGCCTATGCGGCTCTCGTTGCTGAAGTATTCATCAGCCCATAGGATGAAGCCCTCAGTGATCTCCTGACGCAAACGGCGGGCCTCGATACGGTCAGAGGGAGCCTGCACCACACCGAACCTGAGGTAGAGCTGAATGCAGTTGGCAACCAGATTCCAGGTCAGGTTCCATTGGTCGAAGTCCCATTCGGCGAAGAAGAGCTGCCCGAAATCATCGGCCGGCTTATGATCCTGGTTGTAGAAGTCAGAGAAAGCTATGACCCACTGACGATCAGAGTAGCTGCTGCCCTCGCCCTTGATGGCATGGTTGGTAGGGATGTAAAGCTTGGGGCTGGAGCTGAAGGGGAAGGTGATACGGGTAGATCCCTTGTAGTTGACGGTCCAGTCACCGGTGATGCAGGGGAACAGGAACTCGAAGTTGAAGTTCTGCAGTACGTCATCGATGAACACCAGGCGAGTCTTCTCAGTCACGTCATTCCAGATGAACTGGTCATCAAGGATATCACGCTTCTTGCCGTTGATATAAGCGATTGTTGTGATATGACGCATGAGCTCACCTACAAGAGACTTTCCGGAGCGGCCGTTGCTCTCTCCAACCTCACTCTGCTTTCCGTCCATGGCGATGACAGCACGGCTCACGTTAGGATCCTTGACATCCATGGCCATGTAACCGATTGCGCAGAGCTTGCTTAGCAGATGCTGGTTGTTCTCGGCCAGCTCCTCAGGAGGAATCTCGGTACCCTGCTTGCGCCAGGTGAAGTTACTGGCGTTCTCCAGGAACCGGAGGAAATGACACTGACGGCCTATATTGGTGAGAGTATAGTCATAGGTGCCGTTGTCAAGCTGACGGAACTCAATGAGCGAACCAAGGTACTTGCAGGGTATGTCACGCTGACGCTCCTTCCATACATGATGAGAGATACTGGAGTAAGAGACCTCCTCCACACGGTCGGCCGTAACCTTCCAGCAGTTGTCACGGAAGTAGAAGTACTGGCAGTCACGCTGAGGCTGCAGGAAGTTAGGCTGTATGTAGTTCAGATAAGAGAGCTTGTCCGGACCAAGGTACTGCACACCGCCCTTGTAGAGCATCTCAAGCACGTTGCGGTTGGTGTTGAGGATGGCAAACTGAACCAGGAAGTCACGGGCGTCAGTACTCATGATGTTACTCACGAACGGAGACTCAACATGGATATAGTTGAAGGTACCGTTACCAAGGCGATAGCGGCCGAATCCGCGGTTCTGCAGGAAGTTGATGGCATTGACGTAGAGGTAACTGCAGTCAACACGCTCATTGCCGTTCTTATCGGTATAGTGGCGCTCATCCCAGAACTTCTCGTCATCGTCAAAGGGCTGAGCGAAGACAAGTTCACCTTTTTCGTTGAATTTCCACTTGTGACGGCCGAACATGAACTCCGGCAACTCCATCAACTCCTCACGGTGCATCTCGGCGAACCGGGTCACGTTGTCAAGCGCCCATATCTCCTCCAGCTTATGATCAGTCCAGGAAGTGATCTTGTAGAGCTGGCAGTACTGGCCGTCCAGGGCCTTCTCGTTGATAAGCTTGTTGAAGTCCTTCAGGAACTCTTCCTCATGGCCTTTCAGAGTGTTGGTGAGCAGGTCATCTATACCCTTGTCACCACCTATGGCCTTGGTGTGGCCGATGTATATCTCAACATAGATATTCTGGTTCTTGAGAGCACGCATATAGTCCTTGTAGTTACGTGCCGCGAAATAGAAGTTACGGGGACGCTTGGCGATATCCTCGGTGAGCTTCTTATCCTTGGAGAGGTCGTTCCAGTCAGAGTCCATCAGGAAGACAACCTCCTTGACCTGGCAGGTGCGTATGATACGCACCAGATCCTCCGGAAGAGAACCGTTATATCCAAGGTTCTGGATGCCGCTGATGGCAATGCTCGGCAGGCCGTGCTTGCAGGCCTTCTCGGCCTTCTTCTCGCCCTCCTGGATGAAGAGACGGTCTATATGCTCCTTCTTAGAATAGAGGTCACGGATGCGCTGCGGGATATAGATAGGAGTGCCGGCACCGTAAGGTGACTTATACTTGAAGGCCTTGCCCTCCTTGTCCAGGTGTGCCTCGGGGAACTGCCAGCGGACACGGTAGTAGGTGGCCACATCACCTGTGGGGTTACGCTTGAAATCCTTCTTCTGATAGGTGACTGGGAATCCCTCAAGGTCATAATACTCAATGATAACGTCATCACCATCGATAATCTCACCACGGTCATTGACAGTGCCGGAGCGGAAAGTCTGACACTTGAATATAGACGACGTGTCTGAAGACTTGAAGACGGTGGCCATGACATCATCCATGGTGAGACCGCTATCCTTGAGCATGCGCTTGCAGAAAGTCCCCTTGGGTTGAGCAGTGACAGCCGGACGCTGCTCGGGCTCAGTGGAGATGCTGAATATCTGGCCAAGATGACGTATGGCATCCGGATAGGTGCAGTTCTTGGCCGTCATGACGAACTTGACAGGGTCATTGCCGCCCTCTCCGCAGCTGAAGCACTTGTATATGCCCTTGGCGTCATTATATGCGAACTTGCCGCGCGACTGGCAGAACGGACAGTCACCGGTATATTCACTGCCGGTGCGGGGATCACGCAGGCTGATGAAGTCACGGATGACCGTTAGCATGTTATCCCGCGCCCGACTCTTGATATCATCTACAATATGTTTATCCATAGTGGGGGGGGTAAATTAGCGTGTACGGGTAACCTTGAGTTCCGGATAGCAGCGCTCTATGGTGAAGAGACGGTCAGAGGCCTGGGTGAGGCGGCTGCATACTGAGCGGACATTGGTCTCACTCACGTCAGAAAGGTGAAAGGCTACGTGATCGCCGGCCTCCAGTGCACGCAGGGTGAGGCTGACGTTGGGTTTGGTGATGGGGTTCATATTTTTTCTGATTTAATTGTATTAAAAGGAATGTCAAGCTTGGAGCGATAGACTTCATCATCAGCCTCATAATAGAATCTGAGACCATGAATCATATGATCTGTATTTAAGCGACCAAACCGCCTGGACGGAACGAGACTGCGATTGGAGTCGCAGCAGCGGCGTATGCAGGGGGAGGTACAATTAACTACAGCAGCTGCTTTCTCCAGCGAGGCAAAATAATAGAGACGGCCCGAAGAATCAAGACATATTACAGGTTTCGGCTTAACTCCAGAGTTGGCCGGCCTATAGCCGTTGGCCGGACGGTAAGTGCTGGAGAAACATGTAGTTCTGGAACGGCGCTGCTGTTCCGGAGTAAGGTAATCATCCCAACGCTTACCCTTATTGTGGGGCGTGCTGCCATTCAGGAAGCGGCCGTCAGCGCCACGCTGAGGACGTGACACAACAGGACCGAATGTCAATTCATAACTGCTCATATCATAATTGTTTCTAAAGTGGGGGGGGGTAATTTCACTCACCCCCTCCCTGCGCCAAGTACCAGGAATGTGGTTCTTGGTGCGCGGGCTTTCCCAGGGCCATTAAGCCGGGGTTCATCCGAGGCACCTTGCGACCGGAAAGGGTAATCAGCCCCGGCCGGCCATTTGCCTCGGCGAGCATCACTGCTGGCGTCGGCGGTTAAATGATATCTATAAAAAGGATCATTATCCTATCAAACCTATTGTTTTTGCAATGCAAATATCAAATCAAGGAACGACCTTGCCTTGGACAATTCCGCGCACAAACAGATGGGGCTGAGCGCTGCGGACAGTGAAGTGACGGCCATGGATAATGGCTATAGACTTATCCGGAGCAAGGCTCTTCTGCAAGGCGAACTCAGCATATAGCTGCTCTATGGCCAGCTGCTCTGAAGACAAGACGGTGGTGTCTATCTTCATGTCCTCGCCGTGGCGTTCCTGGACAACAGTGAGTATGTATATTACTGACATGATCTAACGGGTAAAGTACGTGATGCGCCTCTGAACTGCCATGAGTTCCAAGGGCCTGCCCTGTGAAACATAGCTCCCTGTTTCATGATGACACGATGCCAGAGCTTCATCTGCTTGGTGTGCCTGATATGCCTGATACTCTTAATAACTGGTTCCATATAACAATAGTGAATAAGAAACTAAACAAAAATCATACGATATCCATCATGTGGCCTGTCATCCTCATAACACCAAGGCTTACGTCTATACCTATAGAAAGTAGAACGCGAGACTGGCCAGGTATAACGACCGTCACACAACAGGTACATAATCACAGCAGAATGACATATCTAAGACTTTGCTTATAACATCACAGATGTGGTTATGAACCGCAATATTGTCACGGCCAAACTTAGAGAGCGCCTGCAGGAACTCACCTACTGTGATGACATGATTGCCGTCAACATACCAGCGGTGCGAGTCAACTTCATACCTGGCTGAGTACGTCCAGCCGGGTGTCTCGAGACAATAAGTGTCATACAATATGAACTTGCTCCAGGCAGTAGATAAACACCGGCTCTGCTTGCCCTGATGCCATCCCATATCACTCAGGATTTCGGACGAAACAGGCTGGTTGAAATAATCACTAAGTTTCTGAAGCTTCTCGATGTAGGACGTAGGGTGAACGTCCGCTGTGTTGAGCATAATCTGGATGAGCGTGCTCAAGAGGTTGTTACTGAGAGATAATGTACTCATAATTGGTCTGTTTGAGGTTTTGTTGTATTTTTGTGCATTGCATTTTGCATTGCACATTGCAAATGTATGAATTAAATTTAATCCATACAATTAAATTCAATTATTTTTTCACTGAATTAAACAATATTTTTTATGAACAAAGCCAATTTAATGAAAATCAAAAAGATAGCAGAAGAAAAAGGAATTACATTCAAATGGTTGGCAAACCAAGTTGGAATATCTCAGTCTGCTATCAGTGCACTGATAAAGGTCAATTCTACGAGTGTTGAAACCTTAATAAAGATTGCAGATGCACTTAAAGAGCCTGTAACTACTTTTTTTGAAACTGACTATGGTACTGAAAATTCCAACAACGGAATAGTAGGAGGAGATTTCATGGTTAATAGTCAGAAAGATGCCGACAAAGTTATTAAGACATTGATTGAACAACTACGAATTAAGGACCAACAGATAAATCTCTTAATTGAAAAGATAAAATAATATGATCCTGATACTAATTATATCTATTATTTTTCTAATCTGGTCTATTGTTCAACTTGTAAAAAACTACGAGAAGAATAACACTGGAGTTTCAATTAAAGAACCAGAGAATAAAGAGGAAAGGAATCTTATTGAAACACCAGACTGGAGAGGTCAACCGAAATCTCTATTCAGTTGTACTATTGCAGGCTTAGAGTATCATCTTGACACAATGGTTTATGGCGGATTCGTAGGATATAGCGCTCCGGAGCCTCAGAATCCTCATGACATCAACGCGATTGCAATCTACAACATCGATGGAGGTCTGATTGGATATGTGCCAAGAAAGGCACAAAGTGCATATAGAAGCCATTTCCCTGATCAGGTTATAACGTATGTTATCGGATATACCGAAGTTGACGAAATAGGTAAGTTCATAAGCAATGCATGGTTAATAAGAGTACATTCATTTGAATACGCCAAAGATGAACTAATCAGGATGTCAAAAGTCATTAAGAAAAAGTACGGGTACGACATCGATAGGCTTAATGAAGTCCTGGATCAAATAGATGGCATAATCAAACAAGATAACCAGGTTGACAAACAGGTTAAAGAAACTCAAGAAATCGAACATGAGTAGCCCGTTTGCAGACCGATTGGTTAAAGAAAACGAGAAAAGTTAACATGATAAATCAAATCAAGAGAGTATCAGAAGCAAGAATCGGGCTACAAGTCCGCTTCTTTGACTCCCTTACGCCAGGTACCTCAACAGAGAGTTTTAGACAGAGTGGCCGCTGCGCTGGCCATGAGTTATTGACAGTCCGGAATCGGCTGTTTACAAGGAGATTGGGTGACCAATCTCCTTATGTCGTTTTAGGGGATATCGTAGTGATAGTAGTGTTGTTTTTAGCTGAAAAATCGTACAAAGTGTAGACCGATGGCCAATGTTAAGTTCCAATACAGGGAGTATTCCGGCAATAGCGGGTATATATGGGTGTGCTTCTACGTGAACCGGGAGAAAGTACACTTTTCTACCAAGGTGGAAGTGAAGGGGGCGGCCTGGTCGGACAAGCAACAGGCAGTGACGGCCAAGGATCCTTACCATAAGGACAAGAACCTGATTATAGAGAGCATCAGGGCACGTATCAACAACGTACTGGTAAAGTACCGGCTGAAGGACCGCAAGCTGACAAGGGAAACGTTCCTCAGGGCCTACCGGCGACCGAGTGATTTCGACACATTCGTGGACTTTGCCAGATATCATCAGGACAAGATATCAGCACGTGAGGCAGAGTCAACCAGGAAGACCGAAGATGTGGTACTGACAAAGCTGCAGGAGTGTTATCCGGACATGGCCATAGATGAGCTTGACGAGGACAAACTGGACGGGTTCTTCAGCTATCTGATGCGCGACCTTGGCAACAACCGCAACACGGCCATGAAGAACATGACCATCCTGAAGAAGTTTGCAAGGGCCGCCTGGAGAGCCGGATATATGGAGGAAGACCCATTCCGGAACTGGAAGATTCAGAAGACCACACCAAGCATCACCTACCTTGATGAGGAGGAACTCAAGCTGCTGCTGCAGATATACGAGTCCGGAAACCTGAGCCTGGTCAAGCATCAGTCTCTCGAGGTGTTCCTGTTCCTTGCTTTCTCATCACTCCACATAGGTGACGCACTTGCCCTGCAGCTGGAGCAGATAGGCGAAAGGAGTTTCACATATTACAGAAAGAAGCTGGAGACCAGGAACCCCCATCCTATCCTGGTACCAATATGTGAACCTATGCGCAGGATCCTGCAGAACATAGTGGGTGTGCGCCGGAAAGGCAAGGTTCTGATAGGATATCCGTGTGAGCAGACCATGAACGAAAAGCTGAAGCTGATAATGGCCGATGCCGGCATCAGCAAGAAAGTGACGCTGAAGGTTGCGAGACACACCTTCGCTACCATATTCCTGCGTAAGACACGAGACCTTGCAGCCCTGAAGGAAATAATGGGGCACTCAGAGTTCCGGGAGACACTGGTGTATGCGCACGTCATGGAGGAGAGCAAGGTGGAAGGTGTGGATATCGCTTTCCAGGGATTCTGCTGAATGGGGTTCAGAACAGTACTTTTGAACAGGTGTCGCTCATGATGCTGTAAGTCATGGTATTAGATACGTACTGTTTTTGTACGGTTGTATAAAAACGACTGAAGCCGGATTCACATCCAGCTCCAGTCAGGGTTCTAACTTAATTACTAACCAATTATGCTTATGAGCACTTTAAAAAGAACAGCCAACTATGAGTAACACAATGCCTATCAGGACAAACATCATAGTCTGACCTGCACAGCCGTCATTCATCAGCAGCTGCTGCTGATATTCACGGAGAAAATCTTCTCTTTTCTCCTTTTCCTTCTGATCTTCATTTTCTTTCTCAGTCATAGCAGTATCATTTAATTCTTAACACAGAGTGCCTGGGAGCCTTGACATAGCTGACATGGATCCAGGCGGGAAACTTGTCATTGCCCTTCTCCCAGATGAGCTGGTCAAACGGCAACTCTTCCTTGATGATCCGGAACAGTTCCGCATTGTCGGACGGATTCTGAGCCGTAATGTCGGCCGCCTCACCGTATTGATGCTGGGAATTGTCAGCACCTCCTACAGCCTTGTTGACATAGGGGTTGCTATAGCCACGATTGACATATATAGGCTTACCGAATTTTTCCCGGAGAGGATCCAGGATGTTGTCAACAAGCAGAGTCAGGTTGCGCACAGCGGTAGCATCCGGAGTGTTATCGATGTGCATCTTATCAGCGGTGGCGCTGCGGCTCAGTTCTTTGATTGTAAAGTATTTCATCAGTAGCCGTTTTGAGGTTCGCGAGACTCACATTTCTTACGGATGCAGCGATATCGCTGCAGATCCAGCTCTGTCTGCGAATGTTTTTTCATCAATTCAAAGTAATCATCCTGTACCTTACGCAGCCTATCGGTCTGTTCACAGAATCGTTTCTCCTTCTCAAGCAGCTGCTCCTGCAGGAACTTGACCGTCTCCTTAAGCGTTCCGAACTCAAGGTTGTCTGCTTCGGCTTCTTGCTTGCGTTTGTCTGTCTTGCGGTTGCGGATGAGGTTTACAATCCATTTGATAAGTTCAAAACCACCAAGCGTAGTCACGACAGATAAGATCATATTTGAATCAACATTCATACATCAGAATTATATCTGCAGACAAAATAACGCGCGTTATTATCATATAGAAAGGACATCATACAATATTACCGTTAGATTCATCATCCCAATAGATAAACTCATCAAGTCCAGACTTACCAAGAACGCAACGAAAAACACCGAACATACCATTATAAAGAGTGGTACTAAATGAGCTATTGCCATCTGCGCTTATCTTATAAGTTATGCCAACACTATGGCCACAACGGTTATAAACACAGATACGCATACCAATATACGCCCTGATATCCATTTTTTGAGCTTCGTTATATCTTGTGCCCAAATAAGTGCCAAGAACTGGCAGAACTTCGAAGCGAACATCTACTCCCGGCTCAAGCACTATGAAATCACCGCACTTATCCCATGCGACTATATTATCATATAACTGGATATCGGTTCTGCAGTAGTTTCTCCAGTTCTCAGTTGTGATATGAACTATATTGTGTTTCACATAAGAACCGAATACGGCACCAGTCTTTGATACCTTAAACAAGGGGCTATCTTGAAGACCAATCTGAAGAGGAAAATCATCATTAGGATTCATCAAAGCCTCGTAATCGCCATTAACGGCTCTTACTTTTTTTGCTGTAATCTTATCTGTATAAATTTCCTCTGAGAACATAGACTCAGCGCAGACAAACCTCTGATACGATGAAGGTTCCCAGCGCACAGGGTCAAGGTACGGTTCTGTATTAGATTCGTAGCCAAGAGCGGTGGTGCGCTTCCGCATCACATAGACTATCTTGGTAGCGTCATTCTCGCCACGCCGGGCATAGACCCAGTCCTGGATTCCATCGAAGTAATAATAGACGCGGCCCGGTACCCAGGTTCCAGCCGGGTTACGGGAGAATGTCATCTTGGCGTCGTTCTCGTTACGCATCCACTCGGTAGGCATGATACATTCCTCGAACTTGGGCTGACATATCTCCACATAGCTGTTGAAAGTCCTGAAGAGAAGGTTCTGGATGACCTCAGGTATAGATGCCTTGGTCTTATAGGCTACACTGTGACGAGTCCAGCCATTGGCATCGGGGTTTGTGTCCTGGTCAAGGTACCAGTTGACTACACCATCCGTAGGCGAGTGCTCTCTGACCTTACCGTCAACAATAAACTTGGTATCAGGCTCGAGAGGTTGAGTGGACGGTGATGAGTAGATATAAGTACACATATGACCGTTGTTGTCAAGATCCAGGATCTGGAACCAGTTGATGGTGACAAGCTCTCCGTTATCGCCTCCCTGGCTCTGAGCCTTGAACGCATAGAACCACACCTTATACTCGCCATCGTAACCGCTGGGTATGGTGAAGATTCCGGACTGGGCGGTCTCATCATTCAGAGATGTTATCTCGGTATATATCGAGTATTTCCACCCGGTACCGACAGATGCAGGACCGAAGATATAGCCTCTCAGACTTACAGGCTGTGCTGCCTGTCGCGCTGCTGCAGAGCAATGGCCATTGATGACAAGGCGATAGCGGCCGGGCTTGAGCGTGAACCTAAAGGCATCCGGCAGAGGCGAGGGAAAACCATAGGCGCTGCTGGTGGCGTTGACGTAGATTCGGGTACGGCTGTAGAAGCTCAGCGTGTACCAGGTTGAAGGCTTGATCTTACTGAAAAATCCGGGTCGGTAGATTCTCTGCAGCAGACCCTCCGTGTAGTTTCCGGCAGCGGGGTACAGGGCAAAGCCATTGCTGTCCTGCCTGGCATCAGGAGTGATTGTACCGTTATGGACCTCCCAGTGCGTAAGACGGTCCTCGGAATCAAACGCAGTGTCCTCGAGCAGATTGGGCTGAGGAAGCATATTGTACACCTGAGAGAGCTTGAGCACCTTCTTATTGAGACCGGTGTTGCGGGTGTACTGGATCCATTCGCACTGCCACAGGTACGGGTTGGCATCATCTGGAGCCACAGGACATCCTGCAGATCCGGAGATATACCAGCCGTTGGCCACAGTGAGAGATGAGGTGGACGGCGGGAAAGGAGTGTCGGTCAACTTATAGTAGAAGTCATCAGTGGCAATACCATTGCCGTCCTGACCATCCTGGCCATCGATACCGTCACGACCGTCCTGACCATCCTGTCCGTCTATGCCGTCACGACCGTCCTGACCATCAATACCGTCACGTCCGTCCTGACCATCAATACCGTCACGTCCGTCCTGGCCATCGGTGCCTCTTACGGAACTGACGTGATAGTTGATAGACACAGAGTTGTCATTGTAGGTAGTGGTGGTGCGGTTCCACTGATATGGCTTAGCTGCAGTAGGCGCTGCGGCATGTGCCTCATCGGTCCAGCCCTGAATATCAGGTGGAGGGTTATCACCGGACTTGGAAGAATAGGCAGATATAGCATAGGCCTCCACGATGGAGGTCACGCCCTTGGAGAAGTTGCCTACAGGTCGCGGTTCAGTGACGTACTTGTTACCCTTGGAATCACGGCTGACCTCGAAGTTCCAGAGGTAGGGATGAGCGGAGGAAGGAGACGCCTGTGCTATGCTGCTCTTCCATATATTGGATATCCTGGGATTCTGACCATTCGGATAAACAGCGACACCATCGACAAACTGAGGATCGGCAGGTAGCTTACCGGGATAGTCCTCAGGCATAGCTGCTGTATCAGTGACGGTATAATACTCCTGCAGGCCTGCATAGTAAGAGCCCTGCCCTATCTGATATACGTCATACGACACGGCTACGCTGTCATCGCTATAGGTCACCTTGGTTCTGGAGTATAGCCAGTTGCCATCGGTCAGGTTGGCCGGGAAGTCTCCCCAGTCCGACTCAGGGAAGCTCTGAGGCGGAGTGGAGGTTGAGCTCTTCTCGCAGTACTTGACCACGGAGCTCTTGATACCTTTACCGTCAATTCCTATGCGTGATACAGAGTAGCTGTTGGTCTCGGTACCATCAGAATAGACTATCCTCACCCATGTCCACAGGTAGTTCCCGTTGCTAACAGACGGAACTGATGCCTGCCAGCCGGACTGAGGGCGCTGGGTGCCGGAGTTGCCTTCGGCATAACGGATAGTGGAGCTGGTGATGCTGACGCCGACACCATTCTTGGGACGGCGGCGCACCATCAGAGAGCCTGAGAGTCTATAACCGTCACTCATAGCAGTCACATGTCTTCAAGTTCCAGGACAACGAGGGTGGCCACCTGCTTAGCCTCAGAGCGGCAGTCCTGATAAGCCTGGTACTCATCTTTATACTCGGCACGCTTATCCTCGGTGATGCCGGAGTCGGGATCGGTGGCCAGCGCATAGTTGGCGGTCAAGGCCTGCACCTGGTCAGGAGTATAGCGGTCATTGACGATGGCGCTGATGACGTCACCCTTACTGCGGCCATTGACATCGACGATATCAACATCATAGAGGTTGTCGGGGCCTATATGGCCATCCTCCTCGACGGGTTCACGGTGAGTTATGTCGAACATGACACGCATGAGAGCTCCTTCCAGGATAATGATGATGCCGGATGCCGGTACACTGTCAAGCTGATAAGTTGTTTTCATAATTTTTTGATTAAATTGTTAATGAATCATTCGTCAAAATAATACATACTCTTGCCGTCTCCGATGCTCTTACGACGTATGATGACATTGGTAACGGGGAAGATGTCATTACCTTTCTCCTCGGCTTCAGCAGCCTGGTCAAGGACGTCCTTGATGTTAATGGAGTTGGTGATAAACTTGAACCTGCGGCCGTCAATCTCACACAGCACACAATACCGGCCGGCTCCGAGCCTGGTGGATATATCCTTCTGGAAATCCACAATGGTCATCGGAAGGTTGACCAGGTCAAAGAGCTTACGCTCCTCGACCTCGAAGAATTTCTGACCGTCCTTGATACGGTCACGTTTCTTAATTCCTTTCTCTGCAAAACTCATATCGTTATTCGTTACTACGTTCCACAAGTGACGGCAGTGGCCGTGCTTGCATATACCCCAATAGCTGGCAAGAATCTGGCGGTGACGCTCGGCCGAGGTCTTGGCTCGTGTCTTACGTACGAACCGCTTCTTGGTCATCTTGCGCATCAGGTTGCGCTCCCGGCTGAAGCGGTAGCCGAGGAAATCAAACCTTTCGCCTACCTCTTCCCCTCTGCCTCTTGCGCCGTCTTTTCTTTTCATTATTGCCAAGCAGGTGAGCAATAGGAGCAACAGTATAGCTGGACTTGATGACGATGCCATTGGCGGCGCACTGGGCGTCATACTCGTTGAAGTACTTCCAGGCATCGCCCTTGGTAGCGGCCAGCATGAGACAGTCATCACACTGCAGAAGCAGACACTTGACTCTGACATGCTCCTTCATGTGACGCGCTATAGGATTAGACGCAAGCAAGCTCAGGGCTTGGCTCATGTACCCTCCTATGTTTACTCCTCTTGTCACGTTTCTCAATTTCATCTTCAAAGATCTTCATATACTCAGGTCCGGACTCGAACTTGAGAACGGCCACCTCGAGCAGTTTCAAAAACTTCTTATCCTTGTACTTGCGGCTGAAGCGCTGCAGTATGATATAATGCGGCAGTGAGAAGTAATACTTACGGCCGTCACACTGCACCCTCCACTTGAACTCCGGATAACGTCTGAGGAACATCTTCAGACGCTTGACACCCCAATGGGTCCCTTTCCCGGGCACGCAGGAAAACGAGTCATATACGATGCCGGAGAAGACATCCCTGCCGATGACACGCATGATGGCATACTGGAGAACATTCCAGGGATAATAGTCTTCGTAGCAGAGGGAGCGCACCTTACCATAGTCATTCTGCAGTTCCTTATGCCTGTATTGTGTCTCAGGGAAATTGAGAGTAAGGATCATCTCACGAAGAGCCTGCAACTTAGGCTCCGGGTCTGCATTGAATGCCACAATGGAGTCGTTGCGAGGGTTCTTGTTCCGCTGAGCTTCGCGGGCCGCATTGCGAAGATTGTCCATGTCGGCCACCTTCTCGATAATGTAACCTTTGCGTTTAACCATACCTACATAAATCATCATCCTCGCTTGCATAGGATGACCGCCTGGAGTCTTCGAGATTTAACCTACTAACGCCACTTGCCGGTGTGCCTCCGGCCTTTCCGCGATCTGTGTTCTGACATCACGACTGTCCGTCGTTACGCTGCACTACGAGGTGCAGGGTCAAGGCTGAGGGAATCAAGAATAATATATTGTTCCTAAGTATGGCGAGAGCCAATGTTCGCATTCGCATTCGACCAGGCGTTGTTCGAGTTGACGTAACCGAGACCGCAGTTCGAGCCGTTGTTCGCATTACCGCCAAGCAGCACCAGCTCCCTATCCCTCCTGCCTACCGGCGGCGGCACAGCCACCGCCGGGTTTATACAAGCAGAATAACTATAACCTTAATACAAGAAATCAAAAGAACACTTATGCAGCGGCGATATCCTTACCGTCCACAACATCTATCTCACCATAATATGCAAGGCGAGAGCCAAGGGTCGCAGCCGCATCCGACCAGGCGTAGTACGAGCAGACGTAACCGAGACCGCAGTACGAGCCGCTGTACGCATAACCGCCAAGCAGCACCAGCTGACCTGTGGCATTGTGATATTGATAGTCGCCCCAGTAGGAACTACCACCTGCTCCACCGCCAAGGACGGAGGCAAAGATGTCGAACTTAGGACCAAGGATCATCTCCTTGATGAAGCCTTCAGTGGTGAGACGGGTGATCTGACGGAACTCACCGGCAGGATGGGTGGCCAGCTCTGCAGAAGTAGGCAGACGGTTGCCCTTGTAGATGAAGACCTCCGAACCGTCCTGGCCGGCATTGCCGCTGTTACCGCAATACACACCCTGCATCATCTGCCAGTAGCAGATAGGATCCTCCTGACCGAAGAAGTTGATGTGGCAGGCTCCGGTCACGGCCACACCGCCGGAGGTGGTCCAGGCCTTGTCAACCTTACTGCAGCCGTCACCGAGTGCCATGGTGTCACCTACAGGCCATGACCACGGGGTCAGGTAGTCGGTACTGTTGTTGGTTCCGGTGATGCCATTGCCTATATTGGCCTGGATGTTGGGGTTACCGAATTCAAAGAGGTTCATTGCAACATTCCAGACAGCCCAGTCATAATCCACGAGGCCGAACCTGGCACCGTTTGCCTGAGCGGCGGCAAAGAACTCATCAATGCGCTTATTAGTCTGTGGTACCAGGCCAGGACGTGACACGAGCTTACCGCTAACGATAGAGCCGAGCATAGCTCCTACGCAGAGGTCAATATAGAAGCCACCGATGGGCAGGAAAGAACCCCAGAGATAGCCTATATTAGTGGCTGCGTCAACCTTATAGAGAAGATACAGACGCGGAGCCTTGACCATGACATGACCTATGCTGGCATCCAGAGGAGTGCCGTCGGCATAGACATTAGAGTTACTTACAGAGAGCTTGGCAGCCTTACCGTTGTTCTTGACAAGGTAACGGCCGACCATGGACTTGTATTGAGCATAGAGGTCGCGATTACCTACCATACCCCAGTTCTGTGACGACTGGATAGACTGCTTGATCGGGCAGCCCCAGGCCACTTCACGCAGCAGCTCCTCGTTACCGGAGTTGATGCTGTTCATAAGGTTGTCAAGGGTGATACGCTTCATGTCGCCATCAACCTGGCACAAGACGTACTGACCCTTCAGCAGCGCGGTGACTATCGGCACCTGCGCAAGATCTTGACTGTGTTCGTTATCCATAATTATGATTAGTTAGTTGTGTATGACTCAAACTGCACCTGACACTCTACACGCACGTCATGCATGCTGCCATCGGCTTCATCAGACTCATCGGTACCGACTACGATGCTGTCGGTGTCGGAGCTCTTGACTACCTCCCAGGTGTTGGGGTTGTATGCATCAAAATGCCATGTAGGGTTGACAGGAGTCAGTACCGCTCCTGTCTTAGCCTTGATGACACGGGCCTTGACGGTGACGGACTTGCCGTCATCGATATCCTTGTTGACACCGTCGGCATATGGAACAATGATGATAGCATCCAGGATGTCAAGGATGGAGATGCCGGCACGGAACACATAGTTGGCATCAGCCTGGTTGAGGTAGAACTCAGCGATGAAAGTGGCGCTGCCGTCAACATCACTACGGCCTACGTTGATAGTTGCTGCTGCAGACTTCTCACGGAACACTGCGTTACCCTTGTACCACTTGACATAGAACGACTGCACGGGAGTGCCGGCAAGCCAGAGGTTGGGTACGAGATTGACAGTGCTGACATCGGAGTCCAGCTGCAGGGAGTTGGAATTGATGAAGCCATAGTAGGAACTGGCACCGCCTTCCTGGATGACGATATCCTGTGATTTGGACAGGTTATATTCATAACCGGCTACGGTGGCGACACATGAGTAGCCGAGAGTGTCATTAGCGACATTAGTGGCACTGGCCAGGTTACCTATTATCTTCAGAGCTCCGGTCTCAGGGTTGAGGGCAAACTTACCGGTACTGTCTGCAGTAAATCCTCCGGACGTAGCGCCGTTAAAAACAAGAAGCGTACCATTGTAGGTCCAGCTGTGATGAGAGAGACTCACGGTCGCCTCCTTTAGAGACGAAGCATGAGGTGTGAGCACTGGCTGATTGGCAGCCTGAGTCCAGTCTGGAGAAGGTACTCCGGTCTGTTTGTCAAACGACTGGAAGAGCGGCTTGCCATTGCCTTCGAGAGTCAGAAAGAGTGAATCATTGTGCCTGATACGCCTCACGGTGAAGGACGCTTGGGCAGAATAGTTGTCTGGCATAGCTTTGAATTATTATTGATTAAACACGAACTTAACCTCCTGCAGTGTTGATACGACACCTCCCAACTGCCCGGCCCTCTCATCGAGTGTACCGGTAACAGCATTGCAGGACATAACCTCTTTCTCTGAGAGGGCTACACGGGTGTCATCCATCAGATGATGTGCAGTCTTGATGTCATGAAGCTCAGCGTATGAGCGGAGACAGATAACGTACTTCATAGTCAGCGGAATATATAAGGTACACCATTACGATCTGTGAACACCTTGCCGTTACGGTCAACGGCCACCCTGTATGCAGGCTTCTGTTTGATTGACGCATAAACATTCAGCCAGCTGTCATCAGCACCGGACCCTATACCTGTGTCTGCAAGCTGGATGACTGTACGCTCACCGTCATTATGCTGGACGGCGGTCTTGGTGGCCGAGTCGGTCTTCCAGGTGATATTAAGGAAAGCGCCGACATCATCTATGACATTACCATCCGAATGAGCAGTCAGTCGGTTGTATATCTCTGTGTCGTTCGGTGCGATATCGCAGCTGTCAACAGGCTCCGGGTTCTCGATGGGGAAGCGCCCAAGAGAGACGCTAAACTGGAGCCTGGCCACCTCATTGTTGTCGATATAGAAAAGCAGGGCAAAGTCATCCTTATCCATCAGTCTCAGATCCAAGGTAACGGTATTAAGGGTCAAGCCGATGACAAGCGGGTCAGGCAGCGTCACCTCAGTCATATTGAGGATATTATTGATACGGAAGAGCTTCACGGTATATCCGGAATTGAGACGTGTGCTGCCTCTGAAGAGCGCGAAGTTAAGGACACGCTCATATTCATTGCCGTCACGGCAGGCAGCTTCAGCTGCAGGTGATGCAGCAATAAGGCCCTGGGCAACACGCCATGAATAGAGGTAGAGTTTATCCAGCAGAGGCCGATAGACGATACTGGGATCCTCAGAGAGAGAGGCCGCGTATGAGTCGGTGGACTTATCCGTAGTGGACAGGCAGACGACCTCACTGACGATATCTATGTTCTTACCGATACGCGGATCCGGAAGGACCGCCTCAAAGTGCAGGTCAATACGCTCTCCAGGTGCCACGTTACGCCTTATGATGAGACTGCCACGCTCCGCTCCCACCTGCGATATCTCATACTTGCCGGTCCAGTCATCGAGGGTAGATATATCCTGTCCGTTGGCGAACCAGTGCATGTCGGCCAGCAGCTTATTGACATAAGGGTCATTCCAACTGCCGTCAACAGCGTTGGCAGTTACTACAGGACGCAACACCGTAGCGATGACAGTGCGGTCAGGCTCGTACTCCTGGATCTCGGCGTTATATACCTGCGTCACCGGAGAGAAGGCGCTGTCACAGGCCACAGTGACAGAAGTTGTCAGTGGCGCGAAGATCTTACGTTTTCTTTTTTTTAAGGTTTCCATATCAAATAAGATATTGACGCTGGACCGAACGGGTGCCGACCCATGCCGTCACTGTGAATAATGTACTGATAGTGGATGACATCGACGCGAGGTCGTTTTCATCAGCCTTAAAGGCTATTGTTATGGTTCCGTTGAAATTGCGAACCTTGGCCTTATTGAGCCATGCCGCATCCTCGGCCGGATCTCCCGAGTCACGTGTTATGGACCAGCGTGTCACCTGGTCTGTGATATCCTCCAGGTACCCACCCTTCCATACATGGAACACCCAGGTGGAATCCTCGCCCCAGTCAAGGAATCCGTCACCGTCCGTCTCAGAGCTGATACGCAAGGCTGCGTTCTCAATCTGCTGGATGGTACCGGACATATAGATATTATTCAGGTAACACGAGTAACCACTCATATTGAGGCCGAAGACATCAAGGTTACTCAGGTCACCGAACTGAGCCATGATATTACCAGGCTGGAACTCCCATGTGTTGACACCGGCAAGGTAGCGTTCATAGGTGCGTGTGGAGTACCGGGACACCTGACGTGTCGCATCGGTAAAGTTACCATACGCCACAAAGTTCATCTGGGCTGCAGGGTGGTTCTGTGCAGTCCAGCGGTCCGAGACACCGCGTAGCTGATAGGTGAACTGACTGCAGTCCGGAGTAAGTATTGAGGTGACACGGAAGTAACAGGTGGCGAAGCCTGTAATGGCAAAGTTGCCCCTGGAGTCATCCATATCCTGAACGGCATTGGCTGAGGTGTCAAGCATATGGAACGAACCCATGCAGATGTCATCCACGGCCACGGCACCGAACTCCCCATCCTCAAGATGCAGGGTGATGATACCGGTATTGAGAGGGTTGCCATAGATATCGGTATCGACAGTGACACGTTCTATGAGTCCGCCACCCGGGGAGCGCCACTGGTTGCCCATGATGACAGACACCCTATTACAGCGGAACTCCTGCACCTCGATGAACTTACGGATGATGAGACTGCCGAACTCGGCATCACCGTTATCATCTATATATGCGCCACGGCCGGAAAGACCAGGTATGTAATCACCAAACTTGGCTCCCATCAGGAACGTGATGAGAGCAGCTGCCGCATCCGGCACGTCCTTACGCAAGAACTTGACCAGGTCAGTGAGATAGGCTATCTCATGATCGTCGAACTTGACATTATGGCCGGCATCCCGGGAGAAGTGACTGCATATCTCGGGCAGACTCTTGAGACGGCGGTTGAGATAATCCAGGACAGCTGCTACATGACGGTTGGAAACTGACGCACGAGCGACAGCCTCATCGATGTAGATGATCAGATTGTCAATATATTCCTGGGGAGTCTCCATGCTTAGTTGAACTGGTCTGTGAACTCGGAGGTGTGTATGCGGCCGTCACCCATACGCGCATCGATATCATCATTGGAGTAACGGTCATCCTGATCACTGAAGATGAGGTCAACCACGAACGACTGGAGACCTTTGAAGTTATGTGAGAAGGTAAGTTCCGGAGAGGACGGCAGCACCTTGAATTCCTGTCCGTGGTAGCCAAGAAGAGTCACATCTTCTGATGACAGCATGTCCTGATAGAAGATAAGTTCATCCTCGGTGATGTCACCGGTGGACAGCGAGAGCTGAGGTCTCACAGCCATACGTGCACGCTGCTGGCGGTAACCGCCTACAAGGTCATCAAAGACATCGAAGGTAGGAGTTTCGGCAGCGTCCTCAGAAGCAGAACGGCGGGCCAGGCCCTTCAGTTCAATGACCTCATAGGCACCAAGAGACGAAAGGAATCGCAGGTAATAACGGTCACGCGACACCTCTGCCGGAGTGATACCGATAGTGATGACAGTAGTCCCTGAGTTTATGATGGTAAAGAATGAAGGCAGCAAGTCATGCTCCTCAAGATAGAGCCTACGTAAACGGTCTATGTTGAGCGCGTACATTGAACCAGGTTCTCCCTGCAGGTCGTAGGTGAATCCTCCGGACTCCACTGACAGCTGGCCAGTGAGCGGATAGATGAACAGCAGCGGGCTGATCTCAGTCTCCTTGACGGTGACATAGTCATTACAGCCTCTCAAGGTAAAGAAGATATTACCGGTATCGGCAAGGAACCGGTTAGTGAAGATGTTGCTGTTACCAAGGGAACGGAGCACGGCACGGCTCACACCACCCAGATATGCCTTGAAAGTGGTACTCCAAGTCTCACCCGCTGCGTTCTCCACTTCCACTGAGCAGCTGCGTACTCCGGATGTAGAGGGAATCAGCAGTCGGTCATCATTATTGAACGGGCGGGGAGCCGACAAACGCGAGGCGATGACATCCTGGATATAAGTATAGAAGGTGCCGATGCCGCTGCCTGTATAGACAAGACTGCCGCCGACATATATCTTATACCTGCACAACGACGAAGAAGATATGTCCAGTTTGACGGGGTTGCCGACAAACAGCGACGATGCTGGTGTCAAGGTTGCTCTCAGGGCCATGATATCTGGGGTATTACGAAGTGCCCGGTCTCCTGGACGGTGACATCGGAATCATCAATAATCTGGTCACGTTCTACACACGGCATGGTGAGCAGACAGCAGAACTCCTGCAGCTCATCTTCTGAAGGCTGATGGCCATAATAGGCAGCCGCCCTGGCGGCCACACCGGAAAACTGGGGCACAAGTTGAACTTTCATGCTACGAAGATAATCACCCGCATTTCTCTCTTAAAGGACAGTTTGCAGGGTCACAACGAGAATCACATCGCAAGGTAGCCTCTCTCCTTCCGGCCAGTAAAGGGCCGCTGCGCATTAAACCCTTGACAGGCCACGGGAGAGGCTTTTATCTGCAATGTGATTTTTCATTGTTCAACCCTTAAAAAACAAACACAAATGGAAAGAGAGAAACAAAGAGTGAGAGTCAGCAAGTGGCTCCGTGTGTATGCAGTCATCAAGGACACCAGCACATCCACGGGAGTCAGAGGTGTCAGTATCGTAGGAGTGCACGACAGCATCCGCAGGGCGAGAAAGTGCAAGCAGAAAGCCGGTATGGCCATGATGCGCAAGAACATGATCCGCCGGGAACCTGTAACGTACGATGCCAGCCGGGTCGAGTCCGAGGAGTTCCGCGGAGACGGGCTGTTCAGCAGGCTCTACATACAAAGCTTCACGGTCAATGAATCATTAACCGATCTAACCGAAGGAAGACTATGAAGACAACAGACACAATACAGGGACTCTACTGCGTGGCAGAGGTCAAGATGAGCTACCGCCGCGACACAGGGATTGAGCAGAAAGAAGTGCGTACATCCAAGGATGTATATGACATGGCCATGAGTCTATATGACAAGGACGTGCTGGATTACTGCGAACAGTGTTTCGTACTGTTGTTGAACCAGGCAGGTAAGGTGAACGGATATAGGAAGGTATCTGAGGGCGGCATGTCCACGGCATCGGTGGATATCCGCCAGATAATGCAGGCAGCGCTGCTGACCAACAGCTGCGGGATAGCCATGATCCATAACCACCCGTCCGGAAACCTGGTACCATCCAGGCAGGATGATAACCTGACACGTGTGCTGCAGCAGGCATGCCAGTTCTTTGACATGAACCTTATAGACCACGTGATAGTGACAAGTGAAGGATATTACTCATACGCCGACCACGGCAGGATATAATCAGCAACAACTATGGAAGAGAATAAGACTACAGAAACCGCGGTGGAACAGCCGCAGTTCAAGACAGTGAAGAAGGTACGCATCAAGGACTTCGACATGGAGAGCATAGGGATTGTGCCCTATAACGAGGATATCATAGGCGACAACGATGAGGTGACCTATGAGAACTACATCAACCTGCACGGCCAGGTCTATCCGGATATCCTGGACAGCATGAAGGACGGCACGCATAAGATGGATGAGGCTGAGAGTTACATTGCAGAGTATGTGAGAGACAAGATTAAAGACAAGAACCGCAGTGTGGCGGCCGTCAGCTCAAACACGGTGTTCGCGCTGCTGGTCAACTACTACATGTCTCCGGTAGTCGAGGAGCAGATAAAGATTGAGCCTAAGCCGACTTACATGCCTTCTGCATACACGCCTCTCACTCCGGAACAGATAGAGGCCAACCGCAAGAAGAGAGAGCAGGAAGAGGCCGAGCGTAAGGAGAAGGCGCGTCTGGAGGCGCTGCGTAAGAAGCAGGAAGAGGTCGACAAACACTTTGCAGGATCTTTATTCGGATTTTGACATGAAACCAAAAACAGATGAACAGAAGAAAGTCTGGGGCATGAGCCTCAGACTTCTCAGACAGCCCATGGGTAAGGGCAAGGAACTGTATCTTACAGACACAGCCTGGAGAGGACTCTACTGTGACCATTACAAGGCACATGTAAGATGTCTGCACTGCGGTTCTATGGTGAAGATGGACCCCAAGAAAGCAAAGGGTCAGACATGTCCGGAATGCGGATGCACGTTCACTAATGACATATACCTCCCGTCCGGAAAGAAAGTGGACCTGTGGCTGCTGTCGGCCGAGGTACACTTCGGGTACCAGGTATTCCGGAAGTACGTTGTATATAAGTACTTCAGCAAGCTGGGTATGACGATAGAGGTCACGGAGGTGAATCAGAACTGGATCCGCGAGGATGGAAAGATAACAACAGTGTCACGCAGTCTCAACTACATGAACTGGAATCAGACATACTCGCTGTACTCAGACTTCGCTGTGAGAGGCAACTACGGCCAGCACAACGACTGGTACTACGACGTGCTGCCCGGACACAAGCACATATCCAGAATATACGGGCCCATGTGGAACGGGAAGCTATGCGGCAAGTGCCACATGAGCATCATACAATATACGGCAGCCATACTCAAGAGCCGTTATGCCGAGACCATCATGAAGATTCTGGGTGGTGACGCCTTGGTAAGTTACATGACAAGTCAGGTGCCGGAGCACTGCTGGAGGCTGGCGCTCAGATACCTGTGGCACACAGACAACTGGTCAGACTGGGAAGACCACATCAGGAACCTGCAGTACCTTGGTATGGACACCCATAATCCAAAGATGGTGGTACCGGAAGACTTCGATGCTGAACATACCAGGATAAACATCATCGTCAACCGGAAGAGAGCCAAGGAGGCCGAGAAGCAGCGTCGGGAGAACGAGATAAGACGCGCCATCAAGGCAGAGCAGGACCGCAAGGAATATATTAACCGCCTCAAGGAACTGCTGCCTCTTGAGTTCAAGGATGAGAACCTGACATTCACAGTCATCCAGTCACCTGCAGACATGGTCATTGAGGGAAGTGAGATGCAGCATTGCGTAGGCGGTTACTACGACAAGGTGGACTCACTTATCATGAGCTGCAGGGATGAGCATTGCAAGAGAGTCGAGACCATAGAGGTGAGTCTGAAGGACTATAAGGTCCTGCAGTCACGAGGTAAGTGCAACATACACACCAAGTGGCATGACAGGATCCTGAAAGCTATGGATGACAACATGGGTGAGATACGCAGACTTGACAAGATCCGGCGCAAGCGCCTGCGCCGTAAGGTCAGAGAAGCGGTCTGACCTCAGAACGACGTATGGCCTCCCAAGTCTCGGTAACGTAAGACTCATCAGAGTCTATGACGGTTCCCTTATCAATAGGCGTGTACCAGGTAGAATCGTTGTAGCTGTACTGGTAGTTGAGGTATATCTTGTAACGTATGGTCTTCCTCACATGATTGTCACAGTCCTCGGCTGACGGCCGGCGTATATCGGAGAAATACGACCTGGGGCCATATCCGTATTTGAATGAGATGTCAAAGACGCTCTGATGACGGCGACGGATATCGTCAAGCAGTCTGCTTGACAGGCGTTGCTGGATATCGCCTATATTAGATGTCACAAGCCACACCTCTACAGGCTGCGTCACATTGTCTACGAGAGAGTCCACATCAGGGACGGGCTCGGCCAGGCGCAGAGTGCGCATGAGCAGCTCACTCTGACTGCCCTCAGCGAGAGGGAACGTGACAGAGGCCTTATCGACGAGGAGAGGCTGACCAAACAGATGACACTTGCCGGCAAGATCCAAATCGGCGATATCGGAGTGGCTGACATTGCAGGTTGTACTCACCTGGTCATTAGCAGCTCTCAAGAAACGGTCAAAGTCCTTGAAGAATCGGTTATAACTTCCGTCATTACCTACGGCCACAAGAGAGTAGATATATGCATTACCGGACGAATCAACAAACCTCTCTCCGAACCTATCTGTGCAATACGGTGAGCCATAGCGGACACCATCATCATACTCCATGAGAATCTCCTGACGCACGCCATGGGCAAAGCAGAAGCAAAGATCTGTGCCCTGCTCCAGTGTGTCATCCGACTGCAGCGCAGATGAGTTCTTAATGGCAGTATGAGCATTGCGCACTCCGGAGAGATAGAGGGGCAAGGAAGGCACGCTCCATGGCAAGTCGTTAAGATGATCTACATTCGTGTACATGGGTAATGACATATCCTTACCGGACAGGGAGAACTCCTCATAGTCTTTCTCCTTGGTGTCCCAGTCAAAAAACAGGGACGACATGAAGGCCTTGTGGTTGGTTGCCTGGTTAAACCGGCTAAAGTAACGGCCGAAGCCGCAGAACTGTATCGGCGAATAGATACCTACACTCTCAAAGTCATAATAGTCACTGTACTTGGCCAGGAACTCAGAGAAGTTAAGTTCATCGTCACAGGTAGCGCTGCGCTCATAGTTGTTAGTCAGCTTGAGCACCAGGCGTGAAGGCTTGCCGAAAGACCTTGACGGGAATACAGAATGTCTTGGAGTAAGGTCGTTCATGGTATCAGATGTCAGGATATCACGTATGAGCATTAGCCTGGCAATCTTGGTATTGCCATTCAGGAAGAATACAGCACCGAACCGAGCCTTCAGTGACTCGAGCAGGTCATTGACGGTGCAATCCGGAAGCAGATCCTTATAATCAATATAACCGGCACAGATAGCATCCATGGTATTATTCAGCATCACCATCTGTTTGAGCTGCGGATCAGTATCAAAGATGTTCTCTTCCAATGTATATCCAAACAGGTCAAAGAGGAGATGCAGGAACCGGCCAACCCTGAGGAACGGCGAGACGCCGTAACCCAGGGGTACTGACACCTTGCTGTCTTCGTCTTTGCCGAAAGACATCTCGCGGGCTTCGCTCTTGAGAGCGGTGTGGAGGATGGCAAGGTCACCGGTATCGAATGATACGTTAATATCATTGAGTATGGTGAACTTAGGGAAATCCTTGTCTGAAGGTTCATCAGGACGGTCCTCAAACTCCAATGCAACAGGAAACACGCGGAAGTCCAGGTTGTCCAGAGTTCTCTTATATACCTGGTTCATGAGTGAGATAAGGTTGTTCACCTTCTCAGTCACAGTCTCTCCAGCTGGAGTGTACACAGGAAGACCAGGTATATCACGGAGCTTGAGATCATTCCAGGATGAATAGAGAAGGCTTTCGTCAGTACCGAAGCTCATCTCTATTCCGGATGCTGTTGATGAGAGTATGTTGATACGGATAGACCTTGTGTAAGGTCCGTCAGACAGCAGCCCGTCAATGAATGAAGTGCGGGTCACATTATCCAGACGTTCCGGATGGCCAAGCAGCTCCAGGTTGCGGGGTGTCGGCGGCAGCGTGGCGGTCATCGACTGACTGCCAAGGGTGTTGAACACAGGCGAGTAGAAGTCAACCTTCAGCTGGAAGTTCTGCGGAAGATCCAGGTTCTCACCACCAATTGATATCCTTATTGCCATACTTACTTGTTCTTATTATCGCCACGGGTGAACGGAGCCGATGAGCGGTCCTTCAGTTCCTGAGCCTCGTTGATATCATCCAATACTACATAACACCTCTTGTTATTAGGCATGCTCTTGAGCAGGTTGTAGATTGCTATTACCCACTTGAGCAGGCCAGCCTTGTCATCTCCTGCAGAACCTGTAACGTACGATGTCGGAGAGGTCGGGTCCGCAAGGGCGTCATAGGATCCTGATGCATGCTGGGGCACCCGGCCAGACCTGGCATCATTGATGGCATTGACTATCATGGGATAGTTGATGTGTGAACGCAGACGATCCAGAACATCAGAGGCTACTATCAGCTCG
>Ga0310695_10001799_pt1 | contig 48207 bp, 35 predicted proteins | sample RumenRJG_04DNA_FD_203882 | JGI IMG/M metagenome (GOLD analysis project Ga0310695, IMG submission 203882) | Bovine rumen microbial communities from Lethbridge, Alberta, Canada - RJG_04 (v2) (version 2) | ecosystem: Host-associated > Mammals > Digestive system > Stomach > Rumen | place: Canada... | reverse complement strand
AGACGCATCAAGAACGTGTCTGGATGGGGATTTCTTGGCTGTATATGTGTAAAATAAAGTAAAAACGATAATAAAACGATTAAACAATGCTAAAAGATGAACCAATTATTTGGTTTGCAACATAGAAAAGAACCGTCCCGGTGATCTGTTAACTTTGCAAGTCTAAAGAACTATAACAGGCCTCGGCCTGGATGGTGGCAGGGGGTCAAACGGACACCTCTCCGCATAAGTACTTAACTAAAATAAATAACATGAAACAAAAGATGATGAAAAACGTTTTTAAGTGTTTGGGATTCGTACTGCTGTTACTGTCATTCAGCAGTTGCTCGGTTGATAACCCCTCCAACGGCAACAGCTACCAGTCTGGGCAGGGAAACCTCGATTTTGCTGTGCGCATACCCCATGATAAATCTTCGTATGTGATAGTCGTAGGCGGTATTACGGGCGACGTGAAGGATATCGCCAGCGATGCCGATTGGCTATCGGCTGAGCAAGACGGACAGGACGGTGAGCAACACCCCGTCCTCAAACTTATGCTCACAGGGACAGACAAGATGGAGCGCACTGCCAATGTGACGCTCAAATCGGCATCCAACCAACAAGTCAGCATTTCCGTGAAGCAGTATGGGCTATCCTTGTCAGGCGACGGAGAACTTATTCCCGAGGTGACTATACAGAACAAGGACTTCTATGACAACTGGTACGAGGGTTCCAACGGTAAGGTGTATATCACTGAGACGAACAACAGGGAGACCTGGGTGGGCCGTAGCCTGCCTTGGAGGGAAAATTCCCTGGGTTCCGTGCCGGCAGACGTTGCTGAGGAGATCAGGAATCATAAAGACGACTGGAAACTGGTGTACAGCACCCTGGGTCTGGAGACGACCAGCGGAGCCAATTTCTTTACGCTCTTCAACAGCAAACTGAGCAAGCTGCGTTTCTTCTATTATATCCCTGCGGGCTACATCACCATGGGCTCGTCGGCAGTTTTCGCTGTCGATGTGTATAACCCCAAGGGAAAAAAGTCGCTTGCGCTCAATAGCAATCAAATGCTGGAGGTGCCTGACGATTTGCAGAACAGCGGAAAGTTAAACTCCGGAACGACGCAGACCTATTATATGATACCGATTGGCACGGGCAACGACCGTAGCATCACCTCTGGCTGGGCATGCTTCGACATGGATGCCGACCATGGTTATACCGACGCCACCAAAGAGGCGTTCGAAGACCCTGCCACTAAGCTCACAATACGACTGGTGACCACCCTCTCGGCTAATGTTAACTTGGCAGTCGATCTCAAGACCACAGGCTCTATCGATATGTCGGGAGTGTCTTTATGCAGGGAAGGTGATGACCTTGGCGCCGCTGCCACCTTCTTCAATGGTTTTGGCAATGCTGCCTATCAGATCGGTTCAGGTATCGCTAGTGCAGGGCAAGGCGAGCAAGGCAAGGTTGGTGGCATTTTCCAGGCAGCAGGTGGCGTCAGTACGTTTGTAGGTACTATCCTGAGTACTGTTGATGTTGCTATGGATTCTTCACAGAATTTCGAAGGTTCTGCTAAAGTTAACTTCGACACCAAGGGTTCCTTAACCGGTACGATAGAGTTCAACACCATCAACGGACTGCCAGGCATCACCTTCTCGCCTGTTGCGTTCAAATACAACTGGAATACCCTGATGTCTGACAATCCGACCAAATGGGCTACCGACAATACACAGCCCACTTTCGGACTGATGAACACCATCAGCTCTCCCGTGGTCTATGTCTCTGCCGACCATTTGCTTTATACGCCAGCAGAGATGACTCCAATCTATGAGATGAAATCCGGTAACGAGTTGATTAGTTGCGAATCTGGCGACGATGAAGAGTTCCGCTACATCTCCTTCCTCGACCCCTCATCTGTAGAGATGTTCTTCAACAAGGAGATGATGGGCTACGACTTCGAACATGCCGAGATCAGTGTCAGTCTTACTGCCAATGCCGGTCCTCACGACCAGTATATAGCCCCCACCCCCTATTTCGGCTACTATCAGTTGCAAAACGACCAGATACAGCTCACGGAACATGACACCGCTGACGATAATGTTTTCGGTTATGGCGACACAAAGTCAATAACGTTCGTGTCGTGTCCCAACAGCGAGATTCCCACTGTCGTGAAAGGTGACAATGCCGACTTGGCAGCTACCTACAATGTGGACTACAAGATGTCGGAACTGCCTTGTTTCGACAAGAGCCAGGAAGTTTCGCAGAGCGGATTCACCTATCGTTACTACGGACTCACTGCCGATTTCTTTAACGGCGACAGGAAAGTCATTGTTGACCCGATTATCTACGTCCCGACCAATAAGGACCACCTTATTTATAATAAGAGCCACTTAGGACCAGTCTATGTTACCGTCGTTGCGCGACTTACCAAGAGCGACAATTCGATGCAAATCATCTCCAAGCACTATCTGCCCAATATACGTGCTTTCAAGAGCAGCGAGATCAGCGACATCAAGAGTCGCATCAGTGGTTATAACCCCACTACGGTGAAGACTTGCAAGGGTACGGCGAGTGCCGACTATATCGACAATGGCTGGCTGAAAGCCCGTGCACTCAAGATGTTGGAACTGGCAGGAAAATAAGCATTACAAAACAAATAAAAAACATACGACAATGAAGAAGACAATATTATTTGCATGGATATTCCTCTCAGGCATGTGTTTCATCGCCTGTAGCAGTAACGATGACAATAACAACAAATCTCCTGTAGAAGAACGCGTTCACGATCTCGACATATTTACCGACCGCCTCATCACTGTTGACGATGAGGGCAAACTGGAAGGTGTAAATATCGGAGAGGAGCTCAACAAGCAAGCGGCTCCCGGAGTCTATAGCGTCAAAGTAGAAAACCTGGCAGAAGCCAAGGCCATGTTTATGGGACTGATTGACGGATTCACCGACATCTCCACCGCTGGCGACGACATCACTGTCGTTCTGCACGATGCCGAAGGAAGGGAACAGGGTAAGGTGTATTTCAAGAAGAGCGGCGTTGCCGAGGTTGCCACAATGACCTACGAAGGATTCACCCTTCCGGGCATCACCGAGCTGCGCTATTTAGACAAATGGCCTTCGCTGGGTGCTACTCTTTCGCCCTATAAACTCTTTGACATTGTCACGGTGCCCAGCGACAGGGAAGGCAGACCAAGAGGTATCTGCATCCGCGAATGGTCCAACGGCACCATGGGCATGATTATCTGTCCCACCAGTTATGAGAGTGGCTACCAAGACTGGCGCGCCAATACCTGCAAAGAGACTCTAAAGGCGATGGCTGCGCAGGTGAAGAAAGTGGGCGTCGACAAAGTCAGTGCCCGACTGAACCAGGCAGGTCTCTTCAGCGACCTCAACAGGTATTATTGGAGCGACACAACCAAGTTCTATTTCTTTGACAAAGGCCATTGGAAGGTTCGTCTCAGCGATGGCGACGACATCTACGTTTCCTCATGGGAGGTAGCTCTGGCGGTTAACAATGCCAACAACGTCTACACCTACTACTTCAACAGCAAGGGCGAGTGCTGGTAAATCTATTAGAGAATATGGGAAAGCGGCACTACGAACGGCCAGTCATGCTCGTTATGGAAATCCGACACAAAACCCAGTTGTTGGAAGCGAGTGCTAGTGGTAGCAGTGATATGGAAGTAATCTATGACCAAGAGGACATCTGAGGTGAAACAGTTGAAGACGATACTGAGTGCGCTGGCGATAGCGGTAGCACTCCTTGCAGCAAATACTGCCTGCACAAGTGAGGGAGCCGACAACACTGTTCCTGAACAGCCACAACAGCCTGACACGCCCCCCACGGGTGGTATCACCATAACTGTGGGTGCCGGTATCAACGACGATGGGGCACCCAGTCGCTCTATAGTCGCTATAGAGGACGGCAAACGTGCGCTTCACTTTACTAACGGCGACAAGCTCTATGTCTATGGCAATCTTCCCTCCGACTATTACCTGGTGGGCACCCTCGACATTGACGCCTCGTCTATCAGCGTAAGTGGCAAGAGCGCCAATTTCTCAGGAACCATTAAGGTGTATAATTCCGCTGACGTAGATGTTACAGCTACTTACTCGTTCACAATACCAACCGACCCGCTGGCCGACTGCACGAGTGCTACCGCCCATCTCTTCCACAAGGATATGAAGGCGGGCATCTACACCATTCAGGCTAATCATACCCTTGTTTACAACACCGCTCAAGCCTTTGCCGCCGATGTGGAGACACTGATGACAACGGTACTGAAGGTGAGTGGTGATTATGACAAGTCGAATAAGAAATTCTCGCTCGGCAGTACCGATGCCATCCTCAATTGCACCCTCAGTGGACTTGCGGCTTCCACCTCCTACAAGGTGAAGCTGAATAGTGACAGCAGTCCTGTTGCCACCTACGACTTTTCCACTGATGCAAACGGTATTGGTACGATTGCCTTCGTCTCTTCTGATGGTAGTCATGCACGTATCCTCAACATCCTTCAGAGCGATGGTACAACACCCGTTGGCAACATCGACCTGGGTACAAGCAACTTCACGGCGAAAGTGTATAACGTGTCACGCTACTGGCTTGCCCCCAATTTCGTAAAGTTCACGGATCTGGCAAAGGTCACCAGTCATGAAGCAAAGAATGGAGAGGTGCTGACTGGCGTCCTCGGTGGTGGTGCGACGAATACCGGCAACGTGAAGATTGAAACTGGCGCGACCGTTGTGCTGCACAACGTGGAGATTACTTCCGTTGACCCATCTGGCGGCAAACAGTATGCAGGCATTGATTGCGAGGGCAATGCCACCATTGTGCTCAGTGGTACCAACAAGGTAAAGGGTGGTGCCGAGTTAAAGCCAGCCATCTATATCCCCAAAAACAATACGCTCACTATCCGTGGCAGCGGATCGCTTGAGGCAGATGGCACTGGTTGCGGTGCAGGCATCGGTGGAGGAGAATATTACGACTGCGGAAATATCGTAATTGCAGACGGTCATATCACAGCCACTGCTGGCACAGCAAGTGCTGCTATCGGTAGTGGTAGAAACCGTTCTTGTGGCACCATCACCATATCGGGCGGCACCGTCACAGCCAGTTCTTCTGGTACGGGGGCGGCGATCGGCAGCGGTATAAGCGGCTCTTGCGGCACTATCAATATGAGTGGAGGCACTGTCACCGCCAATTCAAGCAACTGGGGTGCGGCTATCGGCAGCGGAAATAACTCGGCCACCTGCGGTACCATCGGTATCAGCGGCGGAACCGTTACCGCCACCTCAACAGGTATTGGCGCAGGCATCGGCAGTGGAAAGGGCAGCAGTTGCACTGGTATTAGCATCACGGGCGGCACAGTCAAAGCATCGGGTACTGCTGGTGCAGGCATTGGCAGCGGAAGTGACACTGGTACTTCTTGTGGTCCCGTCACCATCACCAGTGGTGTGACCAGCGTTACAGCCCAGAAGACCACTGCAACATGTAGCATCGGTAAGGGCTACGGAGCCTCTTGCGGCACGGTGACTATCGGCGGCACTGAGTATCCGGATGGCATCGCTACTAGCCCGTACACCTATCAGCCTCAGCCTTAAGGCGTTGGCGAACACGGGGACAGGCGAACACGGGGACAGGTACCTGTTTTATGCGTTTTTGAACCAGGGGGACTGGTACCTGTCTTAATAGAGCCACCATCGTGTGGCTCTTTTCTTATATAATAAGGTGGAAGAAGGAAGGGGGAAGAGGGAAGAGGGAAGAGGGAAGAAGGAAGAAGGAAGATGGAAGAAGGAAGAGGGAAGAAGGAAGATATTGTTTTAATCGACGTAATTTGTTACGCAAAGGCTTTGGTAGATTGGGAGGAAAGTGTTACCTTTGCAAATTGTATGGAAACGGAAATAGAAATTAAATCATTTGCCCAGCGAGTCAAGAAACTTTTGGAGAGCCAGCCTATCATTTCAAGTGGAATGGAATATGAAAAATAAAAGCCACCCTTTAAGGTGGCTTTTAATTGGAGCAGTATCGATAAAGCCTTACTCCCCGCACTCAGCGGCGTAGTCAAAAGTAAACCTTTGACGATGCAAAGATAGGAACTATTTTTCAAAAATGCAAGTTTTTGAGAGATTTTCTATAATAATCTACTAATGTTAAACTAAAACAAAAGGAAATATGAGCCCTTAAAAGAAAAACGTAATGATTGGTCCAAACGCATTATGCGCATCCCAATAAAAATCCAAACGAGAAACAAACCTAACGGATGGCTTTAAAAAGCTATCCAATTACTATAATTAGTTAAATTACTAAATATCTAATGTTACTTAAAATAGACGAACTGCTTGGCAGTAAACGTAGGGGTACAAAAAGATTTCGTAGCCCGAAACTATTAAGACGAATCAAGAAGTTATTCCGAAAGACACATCGCAAGGGATGTAATATTCAAGTGGATAACCTCAATATCCACATCAATGTGTTTTTCACCAAGAGAGAGGATATCGGACAACTCATCATGGAGTATAACAATAATAATCATCATAATAACTTGAAGTAATGAACGACAATACAAAGATACAGCTGATTCAAGAATTGGCTAAGGGAAATGTGAAGATAGGTCAGTTTATCATGGAAGTGCATGGCGACAACCATTTTCACGAGGCAGAAAATAAAACTCATACAGAAGAAAGCTCTGATTCAAAAGTTCCTGTTCAGAGAAGCATCAGCAGTGACCAGATGGTAACTGCCCTGAGACTATGTAGTGCTTACATTTGGGGTAATGCTGCCTATAGCATAGGCTTTTGTGTATGTCGCGACGCTTATAACATGGGGGATAATGCCAGCCAGTATGAACGGAAACTGAACAAACGGGGCATTATGATTCCTGCAGGAACTATCAATACCGCGATGAGCCGCAACCCGTGGATGAAGTACCCCATAGATAGTTGGGAAGAAAACGGTGCCAGCGAAAGGGCGCTAAGACTACGCGACGCATTGATGGAACAAGTGGAAATGCTGCTGATAGCCATCCCCCCAAAAGACATAGGAGCGGAAGAGTGTTAGAAAAACCGTTAGAGTGTTAGAAATTCCCGTAGAGGTGTATGACGAAGTTTCATACACCTTTTTTTTATCCCTACCTTTGCATCGTCGAAAGGACAGAAGCCCTGAAGACAAGCGTTGATTGACATTTTGGAACAAGTATGTACACTCATATAAATAATCATTTAAAGGTCGCATAAAGGATGCGACGTAAAACAAAGATAATATGAACGAAATAAGTAAGAAGCAGCAGTGCATGACTTCGCTCGACATTGCTGCAGTAACAGGAAAGCCCCATGGTGATGTGCTGAAAGCCATCAGGAAAATGGAGCCTGCATGGGAAAGGGAATGTGGAGGAAAATTTTCCCGCACATCGGAAAGGGTGAAAATGCCACAAGGTGGCGTAAGGCTGATTCCGGTGTTTGAACTGACCAAGACCGAGTCGCTCTACATTGCGACCAAGTTTAACGACGAGGCGCGTGCAAGGCTGGTGCTACGATGGGAACAACTGGAAAGAGAACAGAGAAGGGTGAACAATGAGAAGATGACAGAGGGTCAGAAGTTGCTCATCACCCAATCGGAACTGATACGGAAAACGGACGATATCCGTCGTGAACAGATTTCAGATGAGAATGCGGACGCTGATGGTTGCATGACTGTAAAGGAGATAGCCCAGATACTGGGCACCACGACAAAGGCACTCAACAAACTGCTGGTGGACCATGGCATACAGTATTGGAACGGTGGACACTACAAACTGAAGGATACTTACAAGGATTCAGGCTATGCGCAGTACCGCAATTTCCACTACTACGGTCTGGACGGTGAGAAGAAAGAACGCAGCTATCTGGTATGGACTGCGCTGGGAATGGAAATGATGAGAACAATAATTAAATAAGAAACGAAATGGAAGTAATTGAATTGAAAGAGCTGTATGAAAACAGCGTGAGGTCATTTACCACACTGATGCTGCAGATGGTACAAAACCATTTGAACAGCGTGGAGGGTTATGACGATGTGATGCAGGATCACTGGGCAAACCTTTATCCGCACAGAACCATTACCGATGGTACGGAGGTGGAGGAATGTCTGGAATTTCTGAACCGATTGAACAAAGCACTGAAGGACGCAGAGGTGCAGACAATCTCTAACGCACAGTATTTCTGGAATGAGACCGACACCCCAGAGATAGCAGAAATGCTGATTGGGTTTATCGGTTACAAGGTGGACGATAATCTGGCTGAATGCGCACGAATGGTAAAGCAGAAAGCACAGAGCACCTTGAATAAGGCTAAGAAGAAGAGAACGACAGCAAACTACCGGAAGTTGTTAGGCATGTTTATGGATGACATCATCCCGATGGCAAACGACTATGGCTACGACTTGGTAGACGAGAAAAAACAACTTACACTAAGCGGTCTTTACCTCTTAGAATGGTTTAAACGTAAGTATTGGAACGAATACTAAAAAACTAGAAACAAAAAGTAATAATCTTGAGTGAAGCGGAGGGAATCAATTGAGCATCGCAAGTGTGCGGTGTAGGGCCCAATCTCAAAGTGGACCTCAGCAAAAATCTCAAGAAAAAATGAAAAAGTATATTGTAATATCAGACGAGGTACTGGAGTCGGTATTGGCTCGCCTCGCAGAAGGAAAATATGTGGAAGGCACACTGCACAGAGACAAGTGGACTGGACACATCGTGTTTAACTGCTGGAACCGTAAACCACGCCAGAAGCAAGAGGAAACGGTGGTTGGTCGTACATTCTTCGGTCGCGTGACAGAGACTGCGAGACGCTATAAACTCTACGAGAGTCTGCCCAAAGTGATGGGTATTCCACGCATGATGAAGGCCATCGACCACGACATAGCAGAGGCTAAGTCGGCCATCACGACAAACGAGATCATAGAATTCATTTAAAACATTTACCGATAAACAATAACCTATTAACAATGGAAGCATTAGTAACAATTGTAGCGGTGGGCGCATACGCTGAGCGCCAGTATCAGAAACAGGACGGAACAACCGAGTATTTCAAGAGTCGCGGGGTAACGATGAAGCGGGGCGGCGATGTGTTCTACGGAGAGATGACGGGAGAGCTGGCCTCGAAGAACCGCGACACGCAGTACCAGCAGGGCATGCCCTACATCGTGAAGGGTGCGTGGAAGCACCGGATATGGGGCGAGAACAACGACCGACACGAGAATGGATTTCATATCACTGATCTGCAGGCATTGTAATCTTTAATTTAAACACGAAGAAACGAAGAAAAGAAGGATTATATGTTTTGTTATCAGAAGAGTTTTGCAAATCCTACTTTGCCCGTGGACGAAGCGCAGTTTTATGCGCTCGTCAGGGCGGAGCAGTGGAATGAGAACATTGACAAGTATCGGGAGACGCACGATGCTGCATTGAAGCGAAAGTTGCCCGCCTTTATCTTCCAGGCAACGTTTGACGAAACGGAGTCGAAGGCAGGAAAGGTTGGGCGATGGAGGAAGCAAAGTGCGACGAGACTAACCGGATTGGTGGTGATGGACATCGATCACGTGGAAAATCCACAAGAGGTTCATGGTGAATGGTTAAGGGTTCATGGTGACCTGAAGGAACTGGGAATCCTATTGGTCTACATCACACCCTCAGGACGAGGCTTGAAAATCGTGTTCAAGGCACGTCATGATTGGGGCAACCTGATAGACAACCAGCATGCCATGGCGAAGGTACTTGGAGTGGAAGTGGATGAGAGCTGTAAGGACGCTAGTCGCATGAGCTTCATCTGCAAGGAAACGGATATTTTGTATTTAGACAAGGAATTATTTACGTATGAAGACAAGGAATTTGCTAAGAGATTTGATGATTTATATCGGGGCGGTCATTCACAGGGTACGAAGAAGAGCGCAGCGATGAATCACGAGGGACAGGGTCATGATTCAATGCTGAACCACGAACCAGTCCCTGTTGATTCACAGGAAAAAGATTCGTGTAATTCGTGCAATTCGTGTTCAGAAGAAAAAGACGAAAACTTTAATTATCATGGAATTAGTTACAAAACAATCTGCGAAGCGTGGCAGACCGCGCAAGGTGGCGCCCCAGGCGTTGGAGACCGCCACAGAACCATGCTGCAACTGGCTCTCGACCTTAGGTATATCTGCGACAACCAGCCCGACATGGTCGCTCGGGCACTTAAGGAGTGCGGATTTGTACAGGACATCATCCGAGAGCGAGGGGAAGAAGAGGTCAGGGGAGTTGCTGATACGGCTTGTGAGCGAAGAATGTACAAAGACATCCCCAAGCGAATGCAGGAGGTGCTTAAGAGTACAGGTGTACTGTCAAGCGACACCCCAAGAGTTGAGCGAGTTGTGGACAAAGTTAACATCCCTTACGAGCAGTACGCTGAAAGGCTGGAACCTCTCCTTAGCGCTCCTTATGCCGAAGCCTGTAGTGGAGTGAGCAGACATAATTGGCTGGGTGCTGTGTTCGTATCGGGAGCCATGTATTGCACACTATTGACAAGATGCTGGTACAGGCACTTCAATGGTGCCAAGCAGAGGATGAACCCACAGGCATTGATTATCGGTGAGCCTGCCACGGGTAAGGGCTTTGCCAAGTCGCTGGACGACCAGATTATGTGCGCCATGCGCGAGCAGGATGAAGAGGTTCGTGCGCAGGAAACCCGATACAAGCAGGAGCAGAAGAAGCGTGGAACTTCATCAAAGGCTCAGAAGCAGGAAGCGCTGGTGGAGCCTGAAGGCATGATTCGTTATCTGCCCACCAAAACATCAAATAACATCTTCTTCCGTCGTTTGAAGCGAGCCAAGGAGGTTGTAGATGGCGAGGTGATGCCCATGCACTTGTATATGTTCGATTCAGAGCTCGATTCTTCGATTAGTGCACAGAGCGGTGGTGCCTGGATAGGCAAGCATGACCTCGAATTGAAAGCCTTCCACAATGAGCTTTCGGGTGTGGATTATGCGAACAACGACAGCATCAACGACATCCTGCCCATCTTCTGGAACTCAGTGACTACGGGTACGCAGGTGAGCCTCTACAAGAAGTTCACACCTCGCAATATCAACGATGGCTTGTGCAGTCGCGTCTGCATCTTCCCGATGGAAACAGCCCGCTACCAAATGATCAAGAAAAAGAATGTGGATTGGGAAGCCAACGAATCCATGAAGCAGTGGGGTTACCGATTCGAGAAACTGCATGGCGAATTGCCACTCGAAAGACTGACCGACCATGTGTATGATCTCTGCGAGCAATCGGCCCAAGAGGCAGAAGCTGCCGATGACCATGTGCTGGACTACCTCCGCAAGCGTGCTGTCTTCTACGCCACATGGCTCACCATCCCTCGCATCCTGGCTCGTCAATACGAAGAATTCAGGAAAACGGGGAAGCTGGACATCACCGATGATGACCTGAAGTTCTCCACGCTGATGTATGACGCTGTGATCTACTTCCAAGACCACTTCTTTGGTCAGATGCTGCAGGACTCATGGGATAATGCTGCACGAGAGTATGTACCACGCAGGAAGAATTCGAAGAATGCAGAGAATTATAAGGCTTTGCCAGAAATATTCACAGCGAAAGATGTAATGCGTGTTTTGGATATTGAGAATAATCCAGCCAATCAGCAATGCAACCGTTGGCTGATGCATGGATTCATAGAGCGAATTAAACAAGGTAAGTACAGGAAAATCATCAAGGATTTGATGATTTAAATGAGAAGTGAGAAATGAGAAGTGAGAAATGAAAATGAGAAATGATGAAATGAAACTCTCCGAGCACATGACGCTCGGGGAGTTAACCAAAACAAAGACGGGAATAGAGAACGTTCCAAATGAGGAACAAGTGAATAATCTGAAGCGAGTGTGCGGGTGGCTGGAACAACTGAGGAGAAGGTGGAACAACCTCTATGGTGAAGGCGATGACCCCATCATTATTAACTCAGGATTCAGAAGTCCTGAAGTGAACAAGGCAGTGGGTGGAGCGACACTCAGCAACCACTTGACGGGTTGTGCGGTAGATATCCGCTGTATCGGCATTGAACAAGCTTTGCGATATGCAGCGATATTGCTCGACATCAGCGATCTGAACAATGAGGATTTCGATGAGTTGTTGATAGAACAAAAGGCGCACGTCTATTGGATTCACTTTGCAGTGAAACCGAGCTGTAATCGTAGGCGCACGAACTTTAAAAGATAAAAAAAAGTAAAACCAGGAGACTGGTCCCTGTTTCACGAAATTTTTTTCGCGGAAGCCATACGACTTTCGCGGAAATTTTGTATCTTTGCACACATAACTAAAAACATATTATGGTACAGGATTTATACATTTTGATGATTACAGCAGCTGTAGTCAGTATTCTTTTTAAGTTGCTAAAGCAGCCAGTGGTGCTGGGGTATATCGTGGCAGGTGTCTTGGTTGGTCCGCACTTGTTTGGCAAGACCTTTGTGAATGCAGACAATGTGAAGGCATGGGGCGACATTGGCGTACTGTTTGTGTTGTTCTGTATCGGTCTGGAGTTCCGTCTGAAGAACCTCATCAGCAGCGGCAAGGTGGCAGCAATAGGTGCGTTGACCATCATCGGTGGTATGATGCTTTTTGGCTACCTCGTGGGATGGGATGCTAACTTTGACATGCTCAACTCGCTGTTTCTGGCGGGCATGCTTTGTATGTCGAGTACCACTATCGTGATGAAAGCCATTGACGAGGCTGGCTTGAGTAAGGAGCGTTTCGTCAAGGGAGCGACCAGCATCCTCATCGTGGAAGATGTGGTGGCTGTGGTACTGATGGTATTGCTCTCCAGTATAGCCATCCGCCATCAGTTCGAGGGTGCCGAACTGGCCAGCAAGGTCTTTGATTTGGCCATTACGCTCGTGGGATGGTTCGTCTGTGGAATACTGATTATCCCGACACTGATACGCATGGTGAAAAAACACTTGAATGACGAGACGCTGATCATCCTCGCCCTGGGTCTGTGTCTGGGTATGGTGCTGACGGCTGAGGAAGCAGGGTTTAGCAGTGCTCTCGGCGCTTTCGTGATGGGTTCAATCCTTGCCGAGACCATGGAGTCGCATCGTATCGAAAAACTGATGACACCGCTGAAGAATGTCTTTGCGGCCATCTTCTTCATCTCCGTGGGTATGCTGATTAATCCGGCTTCTTTGACGGAATATTGGATCAGCATCGTCTGGGTAAGCCTGGTCATCATTGTCGGAATGATTCTCTTTGGCACCTTGGGTTGCTGGTGGGGCGGTCAGACGATGCGCGACTCGATGTTGACCAGTTTCTCATTCGTCCAGATTGGCGAGTTCTCGTTCATCATCGCTTCACTGGGTACTAGCTTGGGAGTGCTCAATCCTATTGTCTATCCTATCATCGTGGCAGCCAGTGTGGTGACCACCTTCCTCACACCTTATATTATGAAGGCTGCTGTGCCATGCTACACGTTCCTATATAATCACGCTTCAGAGAGCTTCCGTGCTAAGATCGACCAGCGCGAACAGCAAGTGGCAGAAGCAGAGGCGAAGGCGGTTGACCCATCTGGCGGCAAGAGATCATTAGCAAGTAGGGCGCGCCATGCCGTCAGGAAAACCTTTATCACGAAGCATCTTGTCAACCTGTTTATCAAGAACATGAGTGCTCATGATGAAAAGAATGACAAATAAGGGTATTATTACTAGCTAACTAAAAAACAAAGCGATATGAAAAAACAATTACTACTACTCGTTACAATGCTATTGGCAGTCGTTATGCCAATGAAGTTGTGGGCTGCTGATGGCAATCCTGAACCGTATGCTGTGTTGACCGGCGACACGTTGTTAACGTTCTTTTATGATGACCAGAAGGATGCACGAGGCGGAATGAGTGTTGGACCATTTGATTTGAATAATTATCCATCATGGTATAATCAAAGGGAAAGCATCACTACTGTAGAATTTGATGATTCCTTTGCTAATTGTACGACATTGACAAGTACGGCATTTTGGTTCTATAATTGCGGAAAAATTACATCCATCATTGGCATGAACAACCTCAAGACAGATAATGTGACGGACATGGGATGGATGTTCTCTGGTTGCTCTGGTCTGACGGGCCTCAGCGTAAGCGGATTCAATACTGCAAATGTGAAGAACATGGATAGTATGTTCTATGGCTGTTCGGGTCTGACGAGCCTTGACGTGAGCAATTTCAATACAGTCAATGTGGATGATATGTTAAATATGTTCTATGGCTGCTCTAGCATAACAACCCTTGACGTGAGTAGATTCAATACCGCTAATGTTACTGTGATGAGTGGAATGTTCCAAAATTGTTCTGCACTTACTACAATAGATGTCAGCAATTTCAATACGGATAAGGTTACGGGGATGACTAGTATGTTCGCTGACTGTTCTAGTTTAACAAGCCTTGACGTGTCCAATTTCAACACGGCAAACGTGAACAGAATGGGATCTATGTTCCATAACTGTTCAAGCGTAACAAGCTTAGATGTAAGCAGGTTCAATACTGCTAACGTTACGGATATGGGTCAAATGTTCTCTAACTGTTCAAGTCTGACAAGTCTTGACGTAAGTGGCTTCAAGACGGATAATGTGACGGAAATGAGATATATGTTCTATGGCTGTTCTGGTTTGACGAGTCTTGATGTGAGCAGATTCAACACGGCTAATGTGAAGTACATGGACGGCGTTTTCCGTGGCTGTTCTGGTTTGACGAGCCTTGACGTGAGCAGATTCAATACGGAGAACGTGACCGCTATGAGGTATATGTTCTATGGTTGTTCTAGTTTGACAAGCCTAGACGTTACGAACTTTAAGACGGATCATGTAACCAGTATGCAATGGATGTTCCGTGACTGTTCCGGTTTAACGAGCCTCGACGTTAGCCATTTCAATACGGAAAATGTAGTTAATATGAGCTACATGTTTGCAAACTGTTCCCACATTACGTCGCTTGACGTGAGCAATTTCAATACCAGCAAAGTAACGGACATGAGCAGTATGTTCTATGGTTGCTCTGGACTGACAAGCCTGAATGTGAGCAATTTCAATACATCCAATGCAACGACCATGACCTATATGTTTGGAATTTGTTCCCACATTACCACGCTTGACCTGAGTAACTTCAATACCAGCAAAGTGACGGATATGAACTTTATGTTCAAAGACTGTTCTGCCCTGACAACTATTTTTGTAGGCAGCGAATGGGTTACTTCATCACCAAGTGCCACTGTTGATATGTTCGAGGGTTGCACCAGTCTAGTTGGCGGAGCAGGAACAACATTTGATGCAAACCATACAGACTACACTTATGCTCACATTGATGGAGGTTCATCTAATCCAGGTTACTTTACAGCGAAGAATGCACCTGAGGGCGAGGCTACGTTTGATGGAAAAGTGGCAAGGGTTAGTGGCGAGCGCACGTTGGACGAGGCTTTCGAGCAGCGTGGAGGACGCGCGGAAGCCACAAGAACGATTGCTGCCATCATATGGAATAAGGAATCGGCTCTGACTGAAAGTGACCTGCAAGGTATTACGAATCCTAACCTGTTGGTATATGTCAACGAAGCACGATTGGCACCTTCGAACGTTCAGAACGTAGTCATCAACGGATTGGCTAGGGAAATTGTGCTGACGGATGCTCAGGATGGTAATAACGATTGGTATGCACCACAGACCTTCGTGGCTGAGCGCATCAGCTATACTCGCAACTTCGGACAATCGACAACAAAGGGTACGAGCAGAGGATGGGAGTCGATAGCACTGCCATTCGACGTACAAAGCATTCAGCACGAATCGAAGGGTGCGATAGTTCCGTTCAACAACTCTGCAAGCAACAAGCACTTCTGGTTGCGCAGACTGACTGACAATGGATTACAGGCTGCGACGAACATCGAGGCGAATACACCTTATATTATAAGTATGCCTAACTCGGAGGAATATACGAGTGATTACAACTTGAATGGACGTGTAACCTTCTCAGCCCAGAACATTGATGTGCCTGCAACGACGACGAAGGTGCTGGCTCTGGCTGATTCGAGCATCGTGATGGTTCCTGCTATGCAGCGTCAGAGTCGCTCATCATCGGTATGGGCACTGAACGTGGGCGAGGTTCGTGGACAGTATTTCGAGGGTAGTGTGTTTGAGCGCGACTATCGTACAGTCCGTCCGTTTGAGGCTTATACCATTCATCGTCAGGAGAACGGTCAGCCTGCTCCTCGCTATGTGCCTATCCAAGAGATTGCAGGTGTCACGGGAATTGAAACCATTGACCGTGAACCATTAACCCTGAACCAGTGGTATGATATGCAGGGCAGGAAGCTGGAAGGCAAGCCTGCAAGGAAGGGTGTATACATCTCTAACGGAAAGAAAGTTGTTGTGAAATGATAAGTAACAAAGACGATAAGTGAAAGAAACATAAATAAACAGTTTTTATTCGTTTGTTGTTGATGTTAGTTGTACCTTTGCACGTATGAATGCAAAGAATAACAATAAAATCATTAAAACACTGATAGCCGTCGCGCTGCTCGCAATGGGGCAGCAGACGGCTATTGCTGCAGATAACGACTCCATCCCAGCCAAGAAAAAGGCGAAGCCAAAGATAGAGTGCTGTGAGGACACAACAGTAACAGACCACAAAGACCCTTACCATAAAGTGGTGAAGGAGGGTGGAAGCATGTGCGAAGGCATGTTTACCGTTCGTCATATCAAGGACGATTGGTATATGGAGGTGCCCGACTCGATGGTGGGACGCATGATGCTGGCCGTGACGCGCTTTGCCAGTGTGCCACAAGGCTTTAAGCTTTTGAGTGGTGAGGAAGTGAATCGTTCAACAGTCTATCTGGAGCAGTATGGCAAGAAGAATCTGTTGCTTCGTGAATTTGTGCAGACACAATATGCCAAGCCTGGCGACCAGATAGGTGCAGCATTGGAGCAGTCGGTGGCCAACCCGATAGTTTATAAGTTTGAGGTCATTGGACGTAATCCGAAGACTCAGGCGCAGCTCATCAACGTGACCAAGTGGTTGATGAGTGATAACAAGGTGACCAGCTTTACAGCCAGTGACCGTACGATAGTTGGGGTAGGGGCTGTACAGAACGACCGTTCGTTTATCGACACCATCAAGACTTTTCCTATCAATGTTGAGATACAGACCCTTCGCACCTATGCGATGAACAAGGGTAAGGTGCCCGCCTCGCAGAGTGGTTTTGCCACCGTTGGACTGACCACCTCGCTGGTGTTGCTGCCTCAAACCGCAAGGCGCCCACGTTTGGCTGACGAACGTGTAGGCTTCTTTGAGAGTAAGGTGCTTCAGTTTACGGATGATAATGCGCCAGACCTTGATGCCATTATCTCGCGCTATTGGCTGGAGCCTAAAGATCCGAAGGCTTATAAAGCTGGTAAGTTGGTAGAGCCCAAGAAGCAGATAGTGTTCTACATCGACCCTGCAACACCCAAGAAGTGGGCGAAGTATCTGAAGATGGGTATCGAGGACTGGAATGTGGCCTTCGAAGCTGCAGGATTCAAGAATGCTATTGTGGCTAAGGACTGGCCCAACGACCCGTCGATGAGTTTGGACGATGCCCGTTTCTCAGTGGTTCGCTATCTTCCTTCAGAAACAGAGAATGCCTATGGACCTCGTATCGTTGACCCCCGCAGTGGTGAGATTATTGAGGCACATATCTGTTGGTATCATAGCGTGATGCAGTTGTTGAAGAAATGGTATATGGTGCAGTGCGGACCATTGGACAAGCGTGCCCAGTCAATGGACTTCCCTGATGAACTGATGGGACAGCTTATTCGCTTTGTTAGCTCGCATGAGGTAGGCCACTCTCTGGGATTGCGCCATAACATGATAGCCTCGTATGCCACTCCTGTGGAGAAGTTGCGCGACAAGAAGTGGGTGGAGCAACATGGACATACCGCTTCAATCATGGACTATGCCCGTTTCAACTGGGTGGCTCAGCCTGAAGATAAGGTGGGTGAGCGTGGACTCTTCCCCCGCATCAACGACTACGACAAGTGGGCCATCAAGTGGGGTTACCAGTGGCGCCCAGAGTTTAAGGATGCCTATGAGGAGAAAGCGGCCCTGCGCAAGGAGGTGACGAAGGCTTTGGCTAACCCTCGTCTGCATTTCTCGGGTGATGAGGGAAAGAGCAGTGACCCTCGTTCGCAGACTGAAGACCTGAGTGACAACCATATGAAGGCTACGGAATATGGTATCAAGAACCTGAAGCGCGTGGTGGCAAACCTGATGAAGTGGACGGCCCAGCCCGATGGACAATATGACGACCTTGGCGAGGTGCACAAGATGGCACGTTCCCAATATCAGCGTTATTGTATCCATGTTCAGCGATATATCAATGGACGTTATAACAACAATTGGCCCAGTGAGAAGAGTCACGAGATTGTGCCTCGCGCTTTGCAGAAAGAGGCTATTGCCTGGATAGGTCGTAACATGATAGATGCTCCGTTGTGGCTCTATCCCCAAGAGATTGTTGACCGTCTGGGCATTGATGCTGTTGACGAGATTCAGAACCGTCAGCTGACAACCATCGCTATGCTGTTGTCGCCAGGTATTATCTATAACATGCACAAATCGGCACTTCGCTCCAGCGACCCCTATCCCGTTGAGGAGTATCTGGAAGATGTCTTTGCCATCGTTTGGAAGCCTATCAACAATAAGGATGAGCGCATGAATCACTATCTTCGTCAGGAGCAGCGCTCTTACGTCCACTTCGTAGGAACGATCCTGAATCCAACGGAAAACGATAGGAAAGCTGCCTCAGCAGCCTCCCTGCGCAGTGATGCCATTCTTTATGGCATACAGCATCTTGACAAGATAGAGCAGTATTTGAAGGCGCAACCCACTGATGGTGTCAATGGACGTCACTATCAGAACTTGTTGTTGCAGATTAAGAAGATTCGCGAGAAATACGAATCAGATAAATAAAAGGAAACAGGGCTGGAACAAATTCTCCAGCCCTGTTTTGTTATGCATCGGCAAAGACCTTACCGTCGTCGAGGGTAATCTTTAGCTTCGTGTATTCCGAGTGGAAATCGTTTTGCAGACGATCGAGGTAGCGACGGCATTCCCATTTGCACATGGGAAGGTCGTGGAGCAGGTAGTTACCACAGGTTTGTGGCTCTGTGGCAGGAACTTCTGTCTGTGTGAGAATCCACTCCAGACATTCAATGGTAAGCTGGCGCATGTCCTCGACAGTATAAGTACCTGTCATGATGATATACATGCCTGTAAGACAACCCATCGGACCTACATAAACCACATCGTCCTTAGCTCGCGAGTTGCGGAACCACGTCGCCATGAGATGCTCTATACTGTGCATGGCTGCTGGGGCAACGGCAGGCTCTTTGTTGGGCTCTGTGATACGTAGGTCGTACGTGGTAAATCCTTTATCCACACGAGAAACATAGATGCCTGGCTTCAGATGCGTGTGGTCGATGGTGAAACTTTGAATGACTTCCATAATTATAGTGAATAGTGAACAGTGAATAGTGAACAATTAAAGGCTTTGCACAAAGGTCTTAGTGACCTCGAAAGAGTTCTGCGCAATGGTGTCCCAGAAGTTGTGATACTGTGAGGCATCGGTGTCGCGAAGGGGAATGTCGCTGATAACACGGAACGAGATAAACGGTACCTTATTAATATAGCAGGTCTGGGCAATGGCGCACGACTCCATGTCGACAGCCTTAGCCTCAGGGAACAGGTTGACGATGCTGCGCATCTTCTCCTTGCTATCCACGAACCAGTCGCCCGTAACCACAAGTCCTGCATGAATCTTGATGTTTTCATTGTCAACTTTCAGTTCCTTGCTCTTGCGAAGCAGATAGGGGTCTGCTTGGAAACGGGCGGGCAATCCCTGTACTTGTCCGTATTGTGTGGTGTCATCAATCGCTCTGCCACAATATACGTCGTGATAACAAAGCTCACTGCTGACAATGACATCCTGAACATTGATGTCGTCGCCATTACCACCAGCACAACCACTGCTGATGATGACATCAGGGTGGAAATCGTTAATCATCTGTTGGGCACCTAAGGCTGCATTTACCTTGCCGATGCCACATTTGCGGACGAGCACGTTGCCGTCGTTGAAGAGTTGTTGCAACTGCCGCAACTCCTTGTCCATTGCTACAATAATGCCTATTTTCATAACTTTTGTGTCTTTTTGTGTTGCAAAGATACAAAATAAATGAGAAATGAGGGATGAGAAATGAGAAATTATTAGTAATTTTGCCACAAATTTGAAATAAGATAAGGTATGAAAAGTTTGAAACAGTGGCTACCCGAGGTGTTGGTAGTGATCATATTTGTAGGAATATCGTTTGCCTATTTCTTCCCTGCTGACATAGAAGGACGCATTCTCTATCGTCACGACTCGTCGGCAAGCAGGGGTGCTGGTCAGGAGGCTCATGAGTATAATGAGCAGACTGGTAAGGTGACACGATGGACGAATGCCTTGTTTGGAGGTATGCCAACCTATCAGATGGCTCCGTCGTATAACAGTACGAATGTGCTGTCGCAGGGTATTGATGCCTATCACCTGTGGCTGCCAGAGAATGTGTGGTATGTGTTTGCCTATCTGTTGGGCTTCTACATCCTGCTGCGTGCCTTTGATTTCCGTTGGTATCTGGCTATGCTGGGCTCTGTGATATGGGCATTCAGCAGCTATTTCTTCATCATCATTGCTGCAGGTCATATCTGGAAAGTGATGGCTTTGGCCTATCTGCCTCCAATGATAGCAGGTATCGTGCTGGCTTATCGAGGAAAATACTTGTGGGGACTTGCGGTGACGGCTATCTTTGGTGCCTTTGAGATCAAGGCAAACCATGTGCAGATGACTTATTATTATCTGTTCATCATTGCAGCGATGGTTATTGCCTATTTCATTGAGGGTATCAAGAAGAAGGATTACCAGCATTTGTTGAAAGCTACAGGTGTATGTGTTGTTGCTGCTGTTATTGCCGTTTGCTTGAATATTTCCAATCTGTATCACACATGGCAATATAGTAAAGAGTCGATGCGCGGAGCCAGTGAACTGGTAAAGAAGGATGCGGAAAATCAGACCAGCAGTGGTTTGGACCGCGATTATATAACCCAGTGGAGTTACGGCATTGACGAGACATGGACGTTGTTAGTGCCAAATGCCAAAGGTGGTGCTAGTGTTCCTTTGTCGCAGAGCAAGACTGCCATGAAGCATGCAGATAGCTATTATACAGGAATCTATCAGCAGATGGGACAGTATTGGGGTAATCAGCCCATGACGGCAGGTCCTGTCTATGTGGGTGCCTTTGTGCTGATGCTTTTTGTGTTGGGCTTGTTCATTGTGAAAGGTCCTATGAAGTGGGCCTTGTTGGCAGCGACCATCTTATCGATACTCCTGTCGTGGGGTCGCAACTTCATGCCGTTTACCGACTTCTTCCTGGACTACGTGCCTATGTATGCCAAGTTCCGTACAGTGGCTTCTATCCTTGTGATAGCCGAGTTCACCATTCCTCTGTTGGCGATGCTGGCCTTGAAGAAAATTGTGGATGAACCAGAGCTGTTGAAACAAAAGGCAAAATGGCTGTATGTATCATTTGCCTTGACGGGAGGCGTTGCCCTGCTCTTTGCCCTGATGCCAAAGGTGTTCTTCCCTGATTTCATCAGCTATAATGAAATGCAGGCGTTGAGTCAGATTCCTGCCGATCAGTTGATGCCTTTGTTGCAGAACCTGACAGAGATGCGTGTCGCAGTATTTGTGGCGGATTGCTGGCGCTCGTTCTGGATTATCGTCATTGGTACAGCCTGCTTGTTGCTTTTCCAGTATCGTAAGTTGCGTGCCGAATACATGACAGCTGCATTGATTGTGCTCTGCCTGTTTGATATGTGGCAGGTGAACAAGCGCTATCTGAACGACGAGATGTTCGTGCCTCAGACAGTGCGCGATGAGCCTATTCCTATGACACAAGCCATCGATCATATCTTGCAGGATAAGTCGTTAGACTATCGCGTGCTGAATCTTGCCACTTCTACCTTCAACGAAAACGAAACCTCTTACTATGTGAAGAGCATTGGCGGTTACCATGCTGCCAAGTTGCGCCGTTATCAAGAGCTGGTAGATGAGTACATCCAGCATGAGATGGGAGCAGCGATGAGTGCTATCAGCAAGGCTGCTGGTGACATGACTCAGGTGAATGGCGACAGCATCTATCCGGTGCTGAACATGCTTAATACCAAGTATTTCATCCTGCCTTTGCAGGGAGGACAGTCAGTTCCTTTGGAGAATCCCTATACCTATGGCAATGCCTGGTTGGTAGATAAGGTACATTATGTGTCCAATGCCAATGAGGAACTGGAAGGAATCCGTGGTCTGAACCTTCGTCGTGAGGCAGTGGCCGACCAGCAGTTCAAGGATGTCCTGGGCGAGAGTATTGTGCAAGACTCGGTAGGACTGGTTCGCATCAAGGCATATGAACCCAACAAGCTGACCTACGAGGTGGAAAGTGACAAGGGTGGTGTCGTGGTGTTCTCGGAGATTTACTATCCAGGTTGGACAGCAACAGTAGATGGCGTAGAACAAGAGTTGGGACGAGTAAACTATGTGCTGCGTGCCTTGCAGGTAAAGCCCGGAAAGCATGAGGTAGTATTGAGTTTCTTCCCCAAGAGCATTGACCGTACAGAGACGATAGCATATATATCCTATGTGGTACTATTGCTGATTATCCTGTTGTTGGTTTGGATGGAATGGAAAAAGCGTGGTGCTACGCAAATAAATAGTGACAAGTAAATAGCGAAGGATGAAGAAACTGTTGTCTTTGCCGCCAAATCTGGTGGGTTGTTTCCACGATGTGACAGGACTGTCACACGATGAGTTCTTTTGTACCAACGACCCAGTTGGTCATAAGTTGGGGTCGGGTGGAGGAACCACTTGGCTGCTTCAGCAAGCCCATGAGTGGTTGAATGGCGAGCGCTGCATCGTGCTTCATGCAGGAGGACAGAGTCGTCGACTTCCTTCCTATGCACCCAGTGGCAAGATATTGACTCCGATTCCTGTATTCCGTTGGGAACGAGGACAGCGACTCTCACAGACTTTGTTAGATTTGCAACTGCCCCTTTATGAACGCATGATGGCACAGGCTCCACAGCGACTGACCACCATGATAGTCAGTGGCGATGTGTATATCCGTGCTGCTGAGCGCATCGGACAGATTCCTGATGCCGATGTGGTGTGCTATGGCTTATGGCTCGACGCTTCTATCGCTAAGGATCATGGTGTGTTCGTTAGCGATCGTCGTTCACCGAATGTGCTAAAGATGATGCTGCAGAAGCCTAGTACGGAACGGTTGTCTGAGCTATTGAAAGACCATTTCTATCTGACAGATATTGGCATCTGGCTGCTTTCCGACCGTGCTGTCAAGCTGTTGATGAAACGATCGATGAAGGAGGATGGTACCCTGAAGGAATACGATATGTATAGCGAGTTCGGTTGTACACTAGGTACTCATCCAACCATTGACGACCCGGAGCTACATGAACTCTCTGTGGCGATTGTTCCTTTGCAGGGTGGCGAGTTCTACCATTTCGGCACATCAGGCGAGATGATTTCCTCGACAATGGCTATTCAGAACATCGTCAACGACCAGCGTGACATCATGCATCACGATCGCAAACCGCATCCCAGCATCTTCACACAGAATGCGATTACAAAGATTCCGTTTACAGAGCAGAACCAGAACATCTGGATAGAGAACAGCTGTGTGGGCGAGCATTGGACACTGAGCCACGACCATATCATAACGGGTGTGCCTGATAATGATTGGACGATAACTCTGGAGCCAGGACAATGTGTCGACATCATCCCCATTGGCGAGAAGCAGTATTGTGTTCGTCGTTATGATATCAATGAAAAGTTTGCAGGGGCTGCACAACAGGAAAAGCGCTTCCCTGTTCTGGATAGTCTAGACCATCTGGAAAATCTAGATAATCTAGAAAGCATAGCTGTGGGCTTCCTTTCAGCGGAGGATATTTCCAATGTCGCCAACCTGCGCCGTCTCTTTGCACAGCGCAAGGTGTTCCGTAGTCGTAATTGGCCTGCACTGGCTCGCAATTGGCAACACAGCGTGTTCTATCAGTTAGACTTGGATGATGCTGCCCGTGAGTTCAAAGAAATGAATTTGCCACAGCCTGCAGCTCTGCCCGTTGAGGCTCCTTTGATGACTCGTATTCACGATTGCATGTTCCGTGGAGATAGCGATGGTGCTTTCTCACTGTTACGTGAAGGATTGACTGCGGGTGTGCTAGCATCCAAACAGACTCCTCGCCTTTCTGTCTATCCCGATCAGATTGTGTGGGGCCGTTCTCCTGTCCGCATTGATTTGGCAGGTGGATGGACGGATACTCCTCCTTATTGTCTGATGGAAGGTGGCTCAGTAGTGAACATCGCCATAGAACTGAACGGTCAGCCTCCTTTACAGACCTATATCAAGCCTTGCAAAGAACCACATGTCATCCTGCGAAGCATTGATCTGGGTGCTATGGAGGTGGTGGAGACCTATGAACAATTGGCAGCATATAATAAGGTAGGGTCGCCTTTCTCTATTCCTAAGGCAGCCCTTGTGTTGGCTGGTTTCCAACCCGGATTTTCACAAGAGACCTATCCTTCCTTGCGTGCTCAGTTGGAAGCCTTCGGTTGTGGTATTGAGTTGACCCTGCTTTCTGCGATTCCTGCAGGCAGTGGGCTGGGTACCAGTTCTATTCTTGCAGCTACCGTTCTGGGTGCTGTCAATGATTTCTGTTCATTGGCGTGGGATAAGAATGAGATAGGTCGTCGCACCCTTGTTTTGGAACAGTTGCTTACCACGGGGGGCGGTTGGCAAGACCAGTTCGGTGGTGTCTTGGGTGGCGTAAAACTACTGGATACCCAGCGTGGCTTCGACCAGAACCCACGTGTTCGCTGGTTGCCGGATGCAGTCTTTACACAACCTGAATATGCCCAGTGCCATTTGCTCTATTATACAGGTATTACCCGCACTGCCAAGAAGATATTGGCTGAAATCGTGCGTCGTATGTTTGTCAATCATCATCAGCAACTGCTTCAGTTGCGCGAGATGAAAGCCCATTCTATGGATATGTATGAAGCTATCCAGCGTCAGGACTTCTTGGCTATGGGACAATTGATTAGCAAGACATGGCAACAAAACCAGCGTATTGACAGCGGCACCAATCCTGACAGTGTGCGCAGAATAACCGACCTTATCGACGACCTTTGTCTGGGTTATAAGTTGCCAGGAGCAGGTGGCGGAGGTTATCTGTATATGGTTGCCAAAGACCCAGAGGCAGCAGCTCGTATCAGACAGATTCTGACCATGCAGCAGCCTAATGCCAATGCCCGTTTTGTTGATATGACGCTTTCGAAGACTGGTTTACAGGTCTCTAGGAGTTAATAGTCGTAATAACGAAATAACGTTATAACGTAATATAGGGAAATGGAGTTTAGAACAATCGTTGACATACCGAAGCCTGCTTTTGAAATACAGCCCTGCGAAGAGGTTCTTTTCGTGGGTTCGTGTTTCGCTGATGAGATAGGTCAGCGCTTTCGTGACAATGGTTTTCCGGTTACAATCAACCCCTTTGGCGTGATGTATAATCCTGCCAGTATTCTACATACCATCGAGAAGTATGAGGGAAATCCTCACATCGTGTTCTTGACCTTGGGAACCAATCACATTTATCGATTGAAGGAAACGGGCGAGATTGTGGACAATTGTGAGAAGCGCCCACAGAACCTTTTCCAAGAAGAGCTCCTTTCCGTTGATGAATGTGTGACCTATCTGCAAAAAGCCATGGATGTTTTGCGCCAACGCAATCCAAAGGTAAAAGTTGTTCTGACCGTCAGTCCTATTCGTTATCGCAAGTATGGATATCATGGAAGCCAGCTCTCGAAAGCTACGTTGCTTCTTGCTGCTAATACCGTGGTCAGCAATTCTGTTGATGACACCTGCGCCTATTTCCCGTCTTACGAAATCCTGATGGACGAATTGCGCGACTATCGTTTCTATGCTTCGGATATGCTGCATCCCTCAGCGCAGGCTGTCGATTATATTTGGGAACGATTGGTGGAAACTAGTTTCTCATCAGAGGCTAAGGCTTTCCTTGATGAGTGGAAACCCTTGCGACAAGCTCTTGCCCATAAGCCGTTCCACCCTGAGTCGCCCGAATATCAGGCTTTCATGGATAAAACTATGTTAAAACTATCCGAGTTACGCAAAAAATACAGTAATTTTGCCTTATAGATAAGGCGAAAGTACTCACGCTCGACAAAAAAAAGAATAAATTCTTTTGTTTTGTGCTCGCTTAATCGTACCTTTGCACTATGAATTATACCATAGAAAAAATAACGACGCTCATTGGCGCCCGCAGAATCGGTACTGCCGATGCTAAGATAGGATGGCTGTTGACAGATAGCCGTTCCCTTTGTTTCCCTGAGGAAACCCTGTTTTTTGCCTTGAAGTCTGCCCGTAATGACGGTCACCGCTATATTGAAGACCTTTATCGTCGTGGTGTCCGCAACTTCGTGGTGGAGAGTCATTTCTCATCTCTCATTCCTCATTCCTCATTTGAAAATGCTAATTTTCTTATCGTTCCTTCTCCCTTGGCTGCTTTGCAACGTTTGGCTGAGCGCCATCGTGATGAGTTTGATTGTCCCATTGTAGGTATCACGGGTTCGAATGGTAAGACGATGGTCAAGGAATGGCTTTATCAGTTGCTGTCGCCTCAGATGACTGTTACCCGTTCGCCCAAGAGTTATAACTCACAGATTGGTGTGCCCTTGAGTGTGTGGCTGTTGAATGAACAGACGCAAGTAGGACTTTTCGAGGCAGGTATCAGCGAACCCGGTGAGATGGAAGCCTTACACGACATCATCCAGCCCACCATCGGTTTGCTCACTTCTCTGGGTTCAGCCCATCAGGAGAATTTTCGCTCGTTGGAGGAGAAGTGCATGGAGAAGCTGACACTCTTCAATGGTGCTAAGGTGATTGCCTATAATTCCGACGATGACATAGTAAGTCGTTGCATCCGTCGCAGTGGCTATCAGGGCGAGAAGATAGGGTGGAGCCGTGAAAATATCTCTGCTCCGCTGTATATTGAGAATGTCTCTAGTCAAGCTAGTTCTACGAATGTCTCTTATATATATAAAGGTTCGCGCGGGCGCTATCAGTTGCCCTTCTACGATGAAGCCTCATTGCAGTGCTCCTTTGCCTGTGCTGCCATAGCCCTGTATCTGGGCATTGCTCCAGACCAGTTAGCTGAGCGGATGGCCACGCTCGAACCTGTTGCCATGCGCCTTGAGGTGAAGGAAGGTCAGCGAGGCTGTACATTGATCAACGACTCTTATAATTCTGATATCAACTCGCTGGGTATTGCCCTTGACTTTATGAGTCGTCGCGTCAACGACCAGCGTTGTAGAACGTTGATACTCAGCGATATCTTCCAGAGCGGAATGCCCCCGACGGAACTCTATCGTGAGGTTAGTAATCTTTGTATGAAGCGCAATATCAACAAGCTGATAGGCATTGGTCCCCATATCACTTCCCAGCGTGCTGTGTTCTCTGTTGGTGAGGAGTATTTCTTCGCTACTACAGACGAGTTCCTGCGCAGTGAGGTCTTCCGTCGTCTACACGATGAAGTGGTGCTCATCAAGGGTGCTCGTCCTTTTGGCTTCGACCGCATTACAGAACGGCTGGAGCAGAAAGTTCACGAAACCATCTTAGAGGTAAACCTGAATGCATTGGTTAACAATCTGAACTACTATCGCTCCTTCATGAAGCCTGAAACCAAACTGGTCTGCATGGTGAAGGCCGATGCTTATGGTGCAGGTGCTGTGGAGGTTGCCAAGACGTTACAAGACCATCGTGTGGACTATCTGGCTGTGGCTGTGGCTGACGAGGGTGTCACTCTGCGTCGCAATGGCATCACGCAGAACATCATGATTATGAATCCTGAGATGACTGCCTTCAAGACCATGTTCGATTATGACTTGGAACCTGAGGTATATTCCTTCCGACTGATGGATGCACTTATCCAAGCTGCCGAGAAACAAGGTATTACGGGTTGGCCAGTACACATCAAACTGGATACGGGCATGCATCGTCTGGGCTTCGACCCAGAGAAGGATATGGATGCGCTGATTCATCGTTTACAGCATCAGAATGCTATCATTCCACGTTCTGTCTTCAGCCATTTCGTGGGTTCTGATAGTGTCGACTTCGACCGCTTCTCAGCAGAGCAGTTCCGTAAGTTCGATGAGGCCAGTGCCAAGCTCCAGGCTGCGTTTAGCCATAAGATACTGCGCCATATCTGTAATTCGGCAGGTATCGAGCATTTCCCAGAACGCCATTTGGATATGTGTCGTCTCGGTCTCGGTCTTTATGGCTATGATCCGATGGATGCCAGTCTGACTGGTCAAACCAGTTCTACCAGCTATCTCCAGCCCGTTTCCACGCTCAAGACTACTATTCTGCAGTTGCGCCATGTGCCTAAGGAAGAAACGGTGGGCTATAGTCGCAAGGGCGTGTTGAAGCGCGATTCCGTGATTGCTGCCATTCCTATTGGCTATGCTGACGGACTCTCGCGCCATTTGGGACGTGGCGCCAGCTATTGTCTTGTCAATGGTCAGAAAGCACCTTATGTCGGCAATATCTGTATGGATGTCGCCATGATTGATGTCACAGACATTCCTTGTCAGGAGGGCGACAGCGTCGAGATTTTCGGCGAGCATCTGCCCGTCAATGTGCTCAGCGATGTGCTCGACACCATCCCTTATGAGGTGCTGACAGCCGTGAGTGGACGTGTGAAAAAGGTGTATTTCCAAGATTAAATCTATGTTACGTTAACGATTTAGTAATAAAAATCAGCGAAAACGATATGTGTTTCGCTGATTTTTGTTATCTTTGCAACCGTATACACTAAAGCAAACAAAAATTATCGATAATTTAAACAATGGAACAAGTATTCAGTTACATTATCAGCTTAGGCGCATCGGTTATGATGCCTATCCTGTTTACCATCATTGGCCTGTGCATAGGCATGAAGTTCGGAAAGTCGCTCAAGTCGGGACTCTATGTGGGTGTCGGTTTTGTGGGTTTGGGCATTGTTACGGCTCTGCTAACCAACAATTTCGGCAATCCGCTGTCTGAGATTTCACGTCTTTACGACCTTCAACTCGGCGTGTTCGACATGGGGTGGCCTGCTGCTGCCGCAGTAGCTTATAACACTGCCGTTGGAGCGTTGATTATCCCCATTTGTCTGGGCGTCAACTTCCTATTGCTTATCACGGGCTGTACCCGTACCGTAAACATCGACCTTTGGAACTACTGGCACTTCGCCTTTATTGGTGCCGTTGCCTATTTCGTGATGGGTGAGAGTCTGGCATGGGGTTATTTTGCAGCCATCGTATGTTACATCATTACACTGGTGATGGCCGACTTGACCGCCGACAAGTTCCAGGGATACTACGAGGACATGGACGGTATCTCCATCCCACAACCTTTCTGCCAGAGCTTTACTGCTTTTGCCATTGGCATCAACTGGTTGCTCGACAAGATTCCAGGTTTCTCTAAGCTGGACATTGATGCCGAGGGTCTGAAGAAGAAGTTTGGCGTGCTGGGCGAGCCTATTGTGCTGGGTGTCATCGTAGGTGCCCTGATAGGTGCTGTGGCTCAGTTGGATATTAAAAAGGTACTCTTCCTCGGCGTTACCATGGGTGCAGTGATGGAACTGATTCCTCGTATTACAAAGCTCTTCATCGATGGTTTGAAGCCCATCGCTGAGAAGACACAGGAGGTGGTACAGAAGAAATGGGCTGGCAAGAAAGTATATATCGGCATGTCGCCCGCATTGGTTATCGGTCATCCCACCACGCTCGTGGCTTCGTTGATTCTCATTCCGCTGGCACTGCTTATGGCTGTTGTGCTTCCTGGCAATGAGTTCCTGCCTTTGGCTTCGCTGGCTGGTATGTTCTATGTCTTCGTAATGGTACTGCCTTATACCAAGGGTAATGTGGTGAAGACCCTCATCATTGGTATCGTCACCGTTGGTATTGGTCTGTGGTTTGTTACCGATATGGCTCCCGCCTTCACACAGGCTGCCCAGACCGTTTATGCCCAGACACAAGACCCAGCAGCTCATATTCCTGAGGGCTTCCAGGCCGGTGCGCTCGACTTCGCATCTTCGCTCTTTGGATGGGTCATCTTTAAGTGTGTAGATAGCCTTGCCTATGTAGGTGCAGGCATCCTCACCATTATCACCATCGCAATGGTTGTTTGGAACCGTATGCGTATTCAGAAGGAAGAAAATAAGAAATAAAAACAATAATAGACTATGAAGAAAACTTTTCTGATGATTGCAGGAGCTATTGCTCTCTCGCTTTCCACCGCCAATGCTCAGGAAGCCGACCGTTTCGTTGGTGCCCAGCACGTGAAGTTCCAGACAGCGTGTCATCCTGAGGACGTGAAACACTACGACACCAAGATGCTCCGCGAGCGTTTTGTCATGGAGAAGGTAATGTCGCCCGACTCCATCCTGCTCACTTATTCACACTACGATCGTTTCATCTTTGGTGGAGCGATGCCCGTCAACACCACGCTGAAGTTGGAAAACTTCTGGGAACTGGGTCTGGATGTCGATAAGAACATCAAGGAGAAATACTTTATGTACAACCGTGAGCTTGGTGTAGTGAACTGCGGTACAGGCGACGGTTGGGTGATTGTTGATGGCAAGGAATACGCCCTTTCTCCCAAGGAGGCCCTCTACATCGGACGTGGCCATCTGGGCAAGGACAAGAAAGGTCAGTCGCTCGACACCAACAAGGTTATCCAGTTCCGCTCTAAGGATCCTAAGAATCCTGCTAAGTTCTATTTGAACTCAGCCACCGCCCATCAGCATTACAAGACCCAGTGGATTACGCTCGATGGACGTAAGGGTTCGCTGAAGGCTGCTGTATGGGGGCCTGTAGGTTCGCTGGAGGAATGCAACAACCGCACTGTTTACAAGCTCATCGTCAACGATGTGCTGGAGGAAGGTCCCTGTCAGTTGCAGTTAGGTCTGACCCAACTCAACCCTGGTGCCGCTTGGAACACCATGCCTCCTCACACCCACGGTCGTCGCATCGAGGCTTACTATTACTTCAACCTGCCTCAGGAGCAGACGATTGCTCACATCATGGGACAGCCCGAGGAGAGCCGCGTAGTTTGGTTGCATAACGATCAGGCCATCATGTCGCCTGAGTGGTCTATGCACGCTGCTGCCGGTACCTATTATTATACCTTCATCTGGGGTATGGCTGGTGAGAACCTCTACTATAACGACAAGGACAACATTCCTGTCATTGATATCCGATAATAACTAAAAAAGATACTAAATAACTATGTCTGCAGTACAAACTACCAAGATGTCCAACTGGCGTTGGGTCATCTGTGCCTTGCTCTTCTTGGCAACTACGGTCAACTACATGGACCGTCAGGTTCTCTCGTTAACCTGGAAAGACTTTATCGCTCCCGAGTTCCATTGGAATGACAACGACTATGGTACCATCACCGGATGGTTCTCCATCTTCTATGCCATTGCCAACCTCTTCGCCGGTAAGTTCATCGACTGGATGGGCACCAAGAAGGGTTATCTCATCGCCATCTTCGTATGGTCTACGGGTGCCGTTCTGCACGCCGGTTGCGGATGGGCAGCTATGAACATCGAGGGCTACGACTCTATCGAGGCCCTGCGTATGGTACAGGCTGGCTCTGACGCTGCTGTGGCCATTGCCACCATATCGGTATGGCTCTTCCTTTCTTGTCGTATGATTCTCGCCTTGGGTGAGGCCGGCAACTTCCCTGCTGCTATCAAGGTTACTGCTGAATACTTCCCCAAGAAAGACCGTGCCTTTGCCACCTCTATCTTCAATAGTGGTGCCTCGGTAGGTGCGCTGGCTGCTCCTGCCACCATTCCTCTGCTGGCTCGTGCCTGGGGTTGGGAGATGGCTTTCATCATCATTGGTGCTTTAGGTTATGTCTGGATGGCGCTGTGGGTTTGGGCTTACGACAAGCCCCATCGCAACAAGCGTGTCAATCAGGCCGAGCTCAACTATATCGAGCAGGATGCTGATATTGCTGATGTTCAGAACAAGGCTGAGGCCAAGGAAGAGAAGACCATTCCGTTCTGGAGTTGCTTTAAGTACAAGCAGACCTGGTCGTTCATCGTGGGTAAGTTTATGACCGACGGCGTATGGTGGTTCTTCCTGTTCTGGGCTCCCGCTTACTTCTCCGATCAGTATGGCTACACCTCCGACTCGGCTATGGGTATTGCCCTTATCTTCACCCTTTATGCTATCTGTACCGTACTGTCTATCGGTGGTGGTTACCTGCCCAAGATTTTCGTTGAGAAGTATGGCATGAACCCCTATGCAGGTCGTATGCGTGCCATGTTCATCTTCGCCCTCTTCCCCGTATTGGGCTTGTTTGCCCAGCCTCTGGGAGCGTATAGCGCATGGTGGCCCGCTATTCTGATTGGTCTGCTGGGTGCTGGTCACCAGTCTTGGTCAGCCAACATCTTCTCTACCGTAGGCGATATGTTCCCCAAGTCAACCATTGGTACCATCACAGGTATTGGTTCAATGGCAGGTGGTGTAGGTTCGTTCCTCATCAACAAGGGTTCTGGTATGTTCTTCACCTGGGCCGATGCTCAGGGCGCTGCCTTCTCCTTCTTCGGCTTCGAGGCTAAGCCCGCCGCCTATATGGTAGTGTTCTGCATCTGTGCCGTAGCCTACCTCATTGGCTGGTGCATCATGAAGGCCCTCGTTCCAAAGTACAAGCCCATCGTGGTTGAGTAATAAATTAGCTGTCACGCCTGTCACGGTGTAACGCTATAACATAATAAATCAGTCCGCTTACCCTTACTCGGTAGGCGGGCTGTTTGTTTCTGAACTTTCAGAATCTACAAACAGTGTAGCAGAATTTACACCTATCCCGCTATAACGCTTTTCTTATCGAAAATTTGGAAAGTTCAGAATTATGTCTTATCTTTGCAGATGAATAACATTGTCGAACAAATAAAACTGATTGCCTATGGGCTAGGAAATAGATATACGGACATATAGGAATGTAATCGACCTTTGGTCGCTTTGTACCTTTAGGTCAAAGAATTTCCGCTTTTAGATTCTTGTTTCTGAAAATCGGCAAAATTTACAGAACGTAATCAAGAACAGAAGTAGGAGTTCACGCCAGCAGGCGTGGGCATTTACTCGTTTAAGATTACAAGGTGTTTGCCGATACCTCAGAAACGTAGACGAAGTAAATTGTCCACGTTTTCTTTTTGTGTATATTCAAACAATATGTATAACTTAAAACTATAATGATTATGAAGAAACAACTACTATTCTTTGTTTTGATGATGCTACCATTGGTGGCAAGTGCATATGATTTTGAAGTTGATGGAATTTTTTTTAATTACGACTCATATAGTCAATCTGCAATTGTAGCCTCAGATGATGCGAATGGGACGAAATACTCGGGGACTATAGTAATTCCCAATACAATAACTTATAAAGGTCGTACTATGTCGGTAACAGCGATAGGAAATTCTGCTTTTAGAAATTGTAAGGATTTGGTCTCAGTTCATATTCCTAGCAGCGTAGTTAGAATTGAGGGGTGGGCATTTAGAGACAGCCCCAATCTACGTTTTCTAAGCATTCCAAGTACAGTTAACTCCATTGGCGGTTATGTTTTTTCTAATAGTTTGACTACTTTGGTTATAGAAGATGGCCAGGAACAATTAAACATCGATAAATATACATTCTATGATTATTATCCTGAAGCTTTTTATATTGGTCGTAACTGTAGTCAATCATATGGATTGCAAATAACATTTGCTAACATACTTTCAATTGGGAAATATGTAACAAGTTTACCTAAACCTGAGGCCATTCCCATAAGTTCGGACTCTCCATTGTCAACTAGGTTTCTCAAAACTATATATTCCCTTTCAGAGAATCCAAGTAACATATCTGGGTCTTTCTCCAACAAACACTATTTAAACTCAACATTGTATGTTCCAAAGGGTACAAAAGAAAAGTACATGATGGTAGAGGGATGGAAGAATTTCTTCGACATAGAGGAAATGGATATTTCCAAAATGTGGAATGGTTATGGTGAACCGCCGTCTGGTGACAACCCAAATAACGAGAAATGTGAAAAACCAACCATCGGTTATAGCAATGGAAAATTGACATTTGCTAGCAGTACAGAGGGCGCAGCCTGCTACTACTCAATAACTGATTCTGATATTAAGTCAGGAAGTGGAAGTGAGGTGCAGCTGGGCGTGACCTACAACATTAGTGTATTTGCCACGAAGTCTGGTTATGGGAATTCCGAAACAGCTACAGCTACCCTCTGTTGGATAGATGCTACGCCACAGACGGAAGGTATCACAAATGGTGTGGCTCAGATAGCAGCTCGTCCTGTTCTGGTAAAGACGGACAATGGATTTATCACGGTGGAAGGTGTTGATGAGAGGACCAATGTATCAGTATACACCACGGATGGAAAACAAGTTGGCTCAGCTATCAGCCAGAATAACACAGCCACCATTGCCACCAGCATTCAGCCTGGCTCCATCGCTATCGTCAAGGTGGGCGAAAAGAGTGTCAAGGTCGTGATGAAATAAGCCGAGAAATACAAGAAGTTTGAGCAAATAATTCGCACCGAATTAGCAACAAATTCAAGGGGAATTAGCAACTAATGCTCGATAAACTAAAATGGCAGGTTCCTGAGTGGGAGCCTGCCATTATCTTTCATTGTGAAATTTATCTATTATAGTCTCAACAGATCTTTAACAGAATAGATTTTGCTTAATGCTTCAAACGAGAAGTACTGGTCATCCATAATCATATAATCCTCGCGCTGTTTCTTCGTTAACTGCTTGATGTCTGGGAACATAGAAACGGGCACGATGATTTCGCGACCATCAGTAAGGTAAGCCGCCATAGCTCCACGCTTCACGTTGAAGTCGAGTTTCTTAATTCCTAAGTTTGTGTCTTTGTACTTACACATATTGTTGTCCTCCAGTTATTTTATTCGTTTAATTTGAATTTTCTTGCCTGCAAACACTTGGTCTATCAGCTTGTTTAACTCTTCCCAGTGTTCATCAATGGCTTTAAGAACTTCTGCCTCTTCGTCAGCATTCAGTTCCGACCAAGCTACTTCAATCTTCTTTTCGCCATTTTGTTCAATCCATATCTTTGCAACGGTATCACCGCGATGCGACTTTTTGCTTCCTCGCCGTACTACATGAATGTGTCGTCGGTTCTCTGTTGCATCCGCAGGGAACACTGACAGGATGAAGTATAGCAAGAGCATTAGTTTACCCATTTTCTTGTACTTTAATATATTATTCCGTTTGCAAAGATACTACTTTTTCTTGAATGTGGTTCAAAAAATTGAGAAAAAGACGAATTCCGATAGAAAAACAAGACGGCAGGTTCCTGATGTAATTCGACAAAAACAAGAATTCAAGTCGGAAAATGTGTGTTCCCTTGCAAGTTGCGGGCGTGAGGGTGATGTTTGACGTAAAGATATTTTTATACTTTTGAGATAGCGGTGGGGAGGGCGCTTTTGCGGGTATTAATAGAAAAAATATTTTCCTGGGCAGGGCGCAAATTTTCCCTAGGCAGGGAACAATTTTTCTATCGGCAGGGGGTGTGAATGCTAATTTGTTAGTGTCAATAAAATTCACAAAAGTGCAGGCTGAGGGGGAGTAGGGGAGTGTCGCGTCTCATCGTCGCATTGTCTCATAAGGACTATCCATGTGTATCTATATAGGTAGTGTTTATAATATTATGATAAATAGAATACTTATAATACTACTATTATACTCCTTATGCGACATTGAGACAATGAGATGAGACACAACTTTTCGGGGTGGGTCATTTGGCGGTTCAGAAGATTATGTGTAAATTTGCAGCATGAAAGATAGAATAGAAAATTTGGAAACACTGAATGAGCGTCTGGCCGACGAGCGTTTTGACATGAACTATAACTGGGCTGAGACTGCTTACGAGAAGCTGGCCTGGCACTTCTTCCGTACGAAGCCGTTCGATACGGATATATTATATAAAGGTACGTGTGCGCGATTTGATGAAGGTATCGAGCGTCCTCTCACGGACGAGGGAGTAGAGGAGATGAAGGCTCGCTACACCCATCTGTTTACTGCCGACAACCAGCAACTGCGCCAGTGGTTGTTCAGCACGCCTCTGGAGAACGTGGCGGCCTATACGACCAAGATAGTGCGCCAGACGGTCATCGATGCCGTTGTGGGGCTCTACGACCCTGCACAGGACTTCTATGCCGACAATTGGTTCGAATGGGATGACTATGAGCAAAAGAAGATAACAGGACGGCAATTCGTCGAGAATCTCTATAGGCAGATAGACGTCGTAGAAAGTCACGTGGCCGAAGGTAAGGCGATGGGACTGACGATGGACGAGATAGTGCTTCACGACTGCATATGGGGACTATTGCCCGACCACTACGACCCCGACATGATTACTGTCGCGCGCGATATGCTGGCCGAAGCTGAGCGCATTCTGGCCCCCAAGCGCCCCTATATCTGGAGCGAGCAGGGCAAGGAGGAGTTTGCGCCCATGATGCTGCGCTACGGAGCCAACCGATTGAAAGACTTTGAGGTAGACATCCATTTAGGCGAGTCGTACTGCACCGAACAGGGCTATATACTCGAATTTTTCTCGCGTCTCTATTGGCGTGAGGCCGCATCAAAACCTGAGGAGTAAGCAGCACCATGAGCGATATCTTACACACCTCGTCACGACAGGAATTCGTGACGCTAACGAACATCGAAATGAATCGTGTCTTCGCCCTGGACAACCTGCGCCAACGGCTCTTTAACCGCAAACAGGAGATAGAGCAGCAGGACTGGGAAACGATGCGCCAGCAGTTCCTGAGCGCTACGTCGTCAGAGCGTGCCGAGCTGTTGTTTATCAACCGCTTGATAGCCGACTACGGCTCGTCGCTGCCACGCATCAAATACCTATTTGAATCTACCCCTAAAGAGCTTTTAGAAGAAGAGCTGATTAACACACGTAGCGAACTGATAGCCCGTATGGGTGGTTTCGAGATAGGCAAGCACTGGATACGCTGTATGAAGTCAAGCGACAACGATGATACATGGGTCTATACCGCCCGAAAAATTTGGGGAAGACAGGGCAGCATCAGTGCCGAAGAGGTTGACCGATTCTTCACGATGCTTGACGAGATAGCCATTCTGACCGACATACTGAACGGGCAGGGAGCAACGTACGGTATCGATTTCAAACCACAGAAAAGTGTTGCCAGAAAACTGATGGCGCGATATAGCATTAGTCTTGAGGCTGTCGATGATATCCTTAATGCTATCAATAAGTATATGAAGGGCAAGAATCAGCCGAAGTCGCTGGTGATGCCTGCGCGAGCGGCTGTTGAGGGCGGTGCCATTACGAGACCCGTCCATTCCGATTTCATCGAAATGTTTCCTTTGGCAAAGGATGTGGCGAAATCGTCCTACAATGATTATATGAACCCTCTGAACACCCCTTATGATGATGCAGTATTTGAGCAAATGAAGAAGGATTTTGAAAATATTGCAGACCGATTTTCGGTCTAATCCGGTCTTTTCCGTCCCAAAACGGGGTATACCTTTTTTCCTTTCTAAAGCATAGAAAATAGTAGTAATTTCGCACTCGGTCAAACGAAGGCGCGGTGCCGGGGAGGCCGAAATACTATTTTTTTATGCATTATATTTTTTACGTTAACAAAATCAAGATGGCCAAGGCCATCAACTCGAAGGAGGAGTACTTTAACTTGCGCAATTCGGAGGAGAATCGCCGCAACCTTGCCCTTGCCCGTCAGGGAGACGAGGAGGCCAAACGTCGTCTCGTCCAGTTTGCCTACAACGACCTGATGCCCGATGGCAAAGTGGCTGGATGTTGCCACCCCAGTGGCATGTTTGCCTACGACGTCGATTGCGAGAACTACGAGGAGAGCACCCGCATTGCCCAGCAAATCATTGCTCGCAAGCAGGAAATCGGTCTGTTGGAGGTGAGCCGTTCTGCCCGTTTCGGTCTACACCTTATTCTTATTAGGGAGCAGGGCAAGACCATTCTCGAAAACCAGGTGCGCATCTCGTTGCTCACCAAGACCGAGATGGACACGGGAGCCCACGACTTGGGTCGCGTGATGTTCACCACTACGGCCGATGCTGACGAATTGCTCTATCTGGACGAGGCTATCTTCCAGGACAACATGACTGTTGAGGAGAGCGAGAAGGAATTCGCCATCCTCACCGAGCGCGAGAAGAACCGTCAGGAACAGGTGCCTGCTGGTGCCAAGAAGGCCAATAAGCACTATCGCCCTTGGGAAGACGGTAGTAGCCTGCCTACAACACCATCGATCACGACAGCCACGGAGCAACCGATGTCGGCTGAAAATTCAGCCCACGTCTTGAACCCCTGCTGTCTGCGTGCTTTCGACATGTGTATGGAGGAAGCTGGACTGACGGAGAAGGCCCTGCAGGTGGAGGGTGTGCGCCACAACTCGTTGCTGAGCATCTTCTCGGTAGGTGCCTGCCGACTTATCAGCCAGGAACAGATGCGACTTGTGGTGAAGGAACGTATGCCCGAGTATGTCGAGGAGCGTGACTGCCAACAGCTCATCAGTGACTTCTACCAGAACTACACCGAGTTGAACAAGCCCCTGACCAAACGTCTGCGTGAAATCCATGCAGAGGCTTATGGTGAGGATGGTCAGGACGACCATGAAACAGAGGAGGCTGGGGTAGAGGAGTTTCAGAAGAAGCGTCAGCTGAACGTCAACCAGTTGCCGTCAGGACTGAAAGAGCCTGTGGTGATGGCTCCAGAACCAATGCGCATGAATGTGCTCTGCGCCATGATGCCCATTGCTGCTGCCTATGCCGACCAAGTGGAGGTGGAGTATGCCGACAATAAGCGTCAGCATCTGGGCCTGATGTCGCTCGTCATTGGTCGTCAGGCAGGAGGTAAATCGTGTGCCAAAGAGGCTGTTGAGACTTGGATGGGTCCATTGAAAGAGGAGGCAGCAGAGGCCCGTCGTCAGGAGGATGCCATCAAGCAGAAAAACAAGCTGCGCAAGGCCAACGAGCGTGCACAGGAAATTCCTCAGTTGCCTATCCGCAAGGTGCCCATCACCATTTCGTGCTCCACGTTGCTGAAGCGTTTCAAGTATGCGCCAGGCCACACCCTCTATTCGTTTGGTGAGGAACTCGACACCCTTTTGAAGACGAATAGCGCTGGCAATTGGTCGGCCAAGTATGATGTCTACCGTTTGTCGTTCGATCGTGGTGAGTGGGGACAGGATTACAACTCCGACCAAGCTGAGTCGGGCGAGGTTAACGCAGCCTACAACTGGACCATCTTCGGCACTTACGGAGCATTTAACCGCTGCTTCCGTGCTGAAAATGTGGAGAACGGTCTGGCAGGTCGTGTACTCATGTCGGAAATGCCCGACACCCGTTTCTCGAAGATTCCTAAGTACAAGCCGCTGACCCAACAGCAGACAGATGCCATCCGTCAGGCTACGGAACTGTTGCGTAACAAGGTGGGGTTCGTCGACACTCCGCGTCTGCGAAAAGCCATTGATAAGTGGTTGGAAGAGAAGCGATTGGAAGCCATGAAGGACATGAACGAGACGATGGATGAACTGCGTAAGCGCTCGGCAGTCATTGCCTTCCGTTGTGCCGTCGTGTTCCATCTGCTTACGGGTAAGGAGCGTGAATCGAAGGCCTGTGTCGACTTCATGCTGATGATGGCCGACTATACGCTGGAGAACCAGATGAAGTTGCTGAGCAAGATGATGGAAGACCAGCAGATGCTGAACACCCCAACTACCCATCAGAAATTGGGCAACGTCTCTACCTTCGACAATCTGCCCCAAGTATTCACGATGGCCGACGTCAAGAGCGCCAAAGGTGCAGGTTATGCAGACTCAACCTATCGCAACATCATCAGCCGTTGGAATATTGACGGCTTCGTGGAAGAGGTGCCTCGCGAACAATGGGGTTCTAAGCAATGTCAGCAATGGCGTAAAAAAATCACGGCATAAATCCCTGGTGACGGAGCGCTTCTAGGAGACCCTGGCTCATGGCTTCATTGTCCTTGCGCGTGTAGCGGATGTCGGTGAAGATCTGGGCGAGGGTTTCTTTGTTGTTAATGCGCACGAAGTTGAGGTTCTCGGGCAGGTGCTCCTTATTATAATAATAGGTGTCGATGTCAGCGCCCATGTAATCATGATAGGTGTCCTGATGAATGAAACTCTCCAAGGGCAGACGGTCGGAGAGGGGAGGTTGCTCGGCAGGCCAGCCTACGGTAAGGGTAGCTACGGGCATGACGAGACGAGGCAAATGCAGGATATCGATGATTTGCTGGGGCTGATAAACGGTGGTGCCCAGATAACAATAGCCCAGCCCTTCCTCGTCCATCAGATTGCAGAGCGTCTGGGTGTAGAGCAGGGCATCGGTGGCCGCATTGATGAACGACAGGAAATTGTCATAGCCTGGCTCAGCATTGCGGCATTTTGCCCAGAAACTGGTGCGGTTGAAGTCGGCACAGATGGTTAGTACTACGGGCGCTTGCGTCACCATGGGCTGATTGAAATGGGCAGGGGCCAACTTCTGTTTCAGTTCAGGTGAACGGGTTACCACCACGCTGTACAACTGCAGGTTGCCCATGGTCTGGGTACGGCTGGCCTCGGTCATCAGACGGTTCAATAGTTCTTCACTGACTTCTTTCTCACTGTATTGGCGAATAGTTCGCCTGGTTGCTAAATTCTTCATGCTGCGAAGGTACGAATAATTTCCTGAAACGGAAAACTTTTTGGGAAATTTAATAGAGAAAGTTGCCCGAAATAGAAAACTTATCAGTAACTTTGCAAGCAAATTTTTACCAAACTAAACATGGAATCAAATAATACATACACGTATGACGAGGCTTTCGAGGCCTCTTTAGCCTATTTTGGCGGTGATGAGTTGGCAGCTCGAGTGTGGGTGAACAAATATGCCATGAAGGATTCGTTTGGCAACATCTATGAGAAGTCGCCCGAGCAGATGCACTGGCGCATTGCCAACGAGATAGCCCGCATTGAGCAGAAGTATAAGAACCCGATGAGTGCACAGCAGATCTTCGATTTGTTGGACCACTTCCGCTATATTGTTCCTGCAGGTTCGCCTATGACGGGAATCGGTAATAACCACCAGATAGCCTCGCTGTCGAACTGTTTCGTGATTGGACTGGATGGCGACGCCGACTCGTATGGTGCCGTGATGCGTATCGATGAAGAGCAGGTGCAGCTGATGAAACGTCGCGGTGGCGTAGGTCACGACCTGAGCCATATCCGTCCGAAAGGTTCGCCTGTGAACAACTCGGCGCTGACCTCAACGGGTTTGGTGCCCTTCATGGAGCGTTATAGTAATAGTACGCGCGAGGTGGCTCAGGACGGTCGTCGCGGAGCCTTGATGCTGAGTGTGAGCATCAAGCATCCTGATTCGGAGGCTTTCATCGACGCCAAGATGACGGAGGGCAAGGTGACGGGTGCCAACGTGAGCGTGAAGATTGACGATGAGTTCATGCGCTGTGCTACGGAAGACAAGCCCTATGTACAGCAGTTCCCGATAACGGGCGACAATCCCGATGTTAAGAAAGAAATCAGCGCCAAGGAACTCTGGGAGAAGATAGTTCACAACGCTTGGAAGAGTGCCGAGCCTGGTGTGCTGTTCTGGGATACCATCCTGAGGGAGAGCATTCCCGATTGCTATGCCGATTTGGGCTTCCGCACCGTTTCCACGAATCCTTGTGGTGAGATTCCCCTGTGTCCTTACGACTCCTGCCGACTGCTGAGCATCAACCTGTACAGCTATGTGAAGAACGCCTTCACGAAGGATGCCTACTTCGACTATGAGCTGTTCAAGAAACATGTGCAGATGGCCCAGCGACTGATGGACGACATCGTTGACCTGGAGCTGGAGAAGATTGACCTCATCATGGAGAAGGTGGAGAGCGACCCTCAGTCAATGGAGGTGAAGGGCGCCGAGATGCACCTGTGGGAGAAGATTAAGGCCAAGAGCTCGAAAGGTCGTCGTACGGGTGTGGGCATCACAGCCGAAGGTGACATGATAGCAGCTATGGGACTGCGCTATGGTACGCAGGAGGCCACCGACTTCAGCGTGGAGGTGCATAAAACACTGGCGCTGAACGCTTATCGTTCGAGTGTGGAGATGGCAAAGGAACGCGGTGCTTTCGAGATTTTTGATGCGAAGCGCGAGCAGAACAATCCGTTCATCCTGCGCATCAAGGATGCCGACGCTGCTTTGTATGCCGATATGGTAAAGTACGGACGCAGAAACATTGCTTGTCTGACAATTGCCCCAACGGGAACAACCAGTCTGATGACGCAGACCACGAGTGGTATCGAACCCGTGTTCCTGCCTGTTTACACCCGTCGTCGTAAGGTAAACCCCAACGATACCGATGTGCATGTGGATTATATCGATGAAGTAGGTGATTCGTTCGAGGAATATATTGTATACCATCCAAAGTTCATGGAGTGGATGAAGGTGAACGGTATGGACACCACGAAGCGATATACGCAGGAGGAGATTGACGAGTTGGTGGCTAAGTCGCCTTACTATAAAGCCACCGCCAATGATGTAGATTGGCTGATGAAAGTGCGCATGCAGGGCGCTATCCAGAAGTGGGTGGACCATTCTATCAGCGTGACGGTGAACCTGCCCAGCGACGTGGACGAGGCACTGGTGAACCGTTTGTATGTAGAGGCTTGGCGCTCAGGTTGCAAGGGCTGTACCATCTATCGCGACGGAAGTCGTTCGGGTGTGATGATCAGTGTGTCGAAGAAAGACAAGAAGGATCAGAAAGAGGAAGATACCACCAAGGATAATAATATAGAAGCTCAGATAGAGGCTCCTTGTAAGCACCCAGAGGTGACGGAGGTTCGCCCGAAGGAACTGGAATGTGATGTGGTTCGTTTCCAGAATAACAAGGATAAGTGGGTGGCCTTCGTCGGATTGCTGGATGGTTATCCTTACGAAATCTTCACGGGTCTGCAAGATGACGAGGAGGGTATCCTGTTGCCTAAGTCGGTGACCAAGGGTAAGATTATCAAGCAGATGAATGATGACGGTACGAAGCGCTATGACTTCCAGTTTGAAAACAAGCGTGGCTATAAGACCACTGTGGAAGGACTCTCGGAGAAGTTCAATCCTGAATACTGGAACTACGCCAAGCTGATTAGTGGTGTGCTGCGCTACAGAATGCCTATCGACCATGTCATCAAGCTGGTTTCGTCGTTGCAGTTGAAGTCGGAGAGCATCAACACCTGGAAAGTGGGTGTGGAGCGTGCACTGAAGAAATACATCGTGGACGGCACCGAGGCCAAGGGACAAAAGTGCCCGAACTGCGGCTCGGAGAGCTTGGTATATCAGGAAGGCTGTCTGATTTGTAAGAACTGCGGTTCGTCACGATGTGGATGATGAATGTTAGGTGATAGATGATAGTTGAAGAGTCATATATTATGTTGCGGGAAGTCCGCTTCCACGCCTTCCATGGGGTGATGCCCCAAGAGCGGAAGGTGGGGGCGGATTTCACCGTTTCACTGAAGGTGGGCATAGACCTGAGCGTTCCTATGGTCAGCGATTCCGTTGCTGATACTTTGAACTACGCCACTCTTTACGAAGTGGTGAAGAAAGCGATGGCACAACCTTCGCAACTGCTGGAACATGCAGCAGGGCGCATAGGGCGAGATGTGATAGCAGCCTTTCCGCAAGTGAAAACCGTTGATGTGATGCTGACCAAACTGAACCCGCCGATGGGGGCTGATTGTCAAGGGGCTGGCGTGGAATTACACTTAATAAATGATAAAACTAGGTTGTAAGTGCTTGGTTTTTAATAGAAAATGACTACTTTTGCACCCGTAATGAAGAATAGATTATTAGCTTTTTTATGGATAACATGTCTGTTTGTGGCTGTAGCAACGGCTGCAAACAAGAAATTCACGCTGGTTATTGATGCGGGGCATGGTGGAACGGATGCGGGCGCTGTAGGTTCCATTACGAAGGAAAAACATATCAATCTGAATGTAGCGCTGGCCTTCGGACGACTGGTAGAGCGTAATTGTCCTGACGTGAGGGTAATCTATACCCGTAAGACGGACGTTTTTGTTCCGTTGCATACCCGTGCAGACATTGCCAACCGTAATAAAGCTGACCTCTTTATCTCCATTCATACGAATGCGTTGCCCAAGGGGCGTATCTCACGAGGATTGGAAACTTACACGCTCGGTATGCACCGTGCTGCCGACAATTTGGATGTGGCGAAGCGAGAGAACTCGGTCATCCTGATAGAGACGGACTACAAACAGCGTTATCAAGGCTTTGACCCTCGTTCGGCAGAGAGCTATATCATGTTCGAGTTCATGCAGGACCGTAACATGGCACAGAGCGTTGACTTGGCGAAGTATGTGCAGCGTCGCACCTGTGCTTCGGCAGGTCGTCAGAATAAAGGAGTGAAGCAGGCAGGTTTCCTGGTGCTTCGAGAAACCTCAATGCCCAGCTGTCTGATAGAATTGGGCTTTATCTCTACTCCAGACGAGGAACAGTATCTTCATTCTGCTGCTGGCGTTGAGCAACTGGGACGTGGCATTTTCCAGGCTTTCGTGGATTACCGTAATCAGTATGACAAGAGTATCAGCGTGCCTTATAAGGCAGAGCCTGTTCAGGAGGTAAGCATCCCCGCTGTGGTGCCTCAGGAGGAGCCAAAGGCAGAACCAAAGCCGAAGGCAGAACCAAAGCCGGAGCCTAAAGTGGAACCGAAACCAGAGCCCCAACCTGAACCCAAAGTTGAGCCTAAGGTAGAGCCGACGCCAGAACCACAGGTTGTAACTCTTGTAGAACAGAAACCAGTGGCGACTGCTCCTGCCGCTCCCATCTTCAAGTTGCAGATACTGGCCAGCAGTTCTCGTCTGAAAGCTAATGATGCCAGACTGAAGGGACAGTCGGATGCTTCTTATTATGAAGAAGGTGGATTGTTCAAATACACAGTAGGTGCCTCGGAAGATTATAACGAGATTAACCAGCTTCGCAAGACGCTGCAGGAGAAATTCCCACAAGCCTTTGTCGTTGCCTTTAAGAACGGACAGAAAATGGATGTGAGAGTGGCAATACAGGAGTTTAAAAGTAAAAAGGGGAAATAATAAATAAGGTAAGATAGTAAAAAGTAAATTATATAGCTCATGAAGTTCTTTACAAAAGAAGTGAAGATTGCACTGACTGCCATTGTAGGTATTGTGGTGCTGTTTTACGGATTGCAATTCCTGAAAGGACTCAACGTCTTTTCAACCGATATTACTTATTATGTGGCCTTTGACGATGTCAGTGGGTTGTCACCGTCTTCGCCGGTTTATGCCAATGGTTATAGAGTAGGCGTGGTCAAGTCGCTGAACTACGACTACAACCCTCAGGGCAAGATTGTGGCAGAATTGGACCTGAATAAGAACATGCGAGTACCTCGTGGCTCTCACGCCGAACTGGCCAGCGACTTGTTGGGTAACATCAAGATCAATCTCGTGCTCTCTGAAGACCCCATCAACATGATAAGTCATGGTGATACGATTCCTGGTGAGATGGAGATGGGTATGATGACCAAGGTCTCTAAAATGCTGCCCGCCATAGAGCACATGATGCCCAAGCTCGATTCTATCATAACCAGCCTGAATACGCTGTTGGCTGATCCTGCACTTCGTAATACACTGCACAATGTGGAAGGCATGACCGGTAATCTTAATGCTACCAGTGCAGAGCTGAAGAGCCTGTCGGCTTCATTGAATAGGGAAGTGCCTGACATGATGAATAAGGCCAACGGTGTGCTGGATAACACCCAGCAGTTGACAGGTAATTTGGCTGCTATTGATGTGGAAGGTATGGCCGCTAAGGTAAATCAGACATTGGCTAATGTGGAACAAATGACTCAAAAGTTGAATAGCAACGAAGGAACACTGGGCCTGTTGATGCGCGATGCTACGCTCTATAATAATTTGAGCTCTACGGCAGCTTCAGCTGATTCATTGCTGATTGATTTCAAGGCACATCCAAAACGTTATGTACACTTCTCAGTTTTCGGTAAAAAAGATAAGTAATAACGCTCAATTTTTAATTTGTCTAAATAAAATACGTCTTGTGAAGATTTTTGGACACAGATTACACAACTGCTTGATATAGTAACGTTTTATGGGGTATATGAAAACTTGTTTGCACATGGCTACGGCCGTGTGTTAACTTTTTCCAAATAGCTGATAATCAGGGTGTTCGTAATCTGCAAGTTAAAAATAATTATATAAAACATATAAATGTCTTAAAGACCGAAATATTAGAAAGTTACAACGTTTTTCATGAAAATATACAAAAAAGTAGGATTTGTAGGAATGAAAAAAAAATGCGAACTTTGCAATCGCTAACAATAAACGTAAGACCAAAAATTGTCTTCACTTAAATATAAATAAGGTAACGCCACATGGTAAATGATCCAAAGGCGCTTTGGGACAACTGCCTCCATCTGATTAAGGAGAACGTCACAGAGCAGCAATATAGGACTTGGTTCGAGCCAATTGTCTTCGAGAGTTACAACGAAGACACTCGAACTCTCCTCGTACAAGTACCGAGTATGTACGTGTACGAGTACCTTGAGGAGTATTATGTGGGTTTGCTGAGCAAGGTCATCATCCGTTGTTTCGGTCAGGGTGCCAAGCTCTCTTACCGTGTGGTTACTGATAAGACGAACGGTCTATCGCAAGATGTGGAGGCTGAGGAGCCTGTAAATATTGAACCGGCACCTGTTGCCACTCGTGCTAACAAGGCACCAACGACGCTGGATGCGGCCGTTCCTCAGGATTTGAATCCTCAGTTGGATATTCACAAGACTTTCCAGAACTTTATCGAGGGTAATAGCAATAAGCTGCCTCGTACGGTGGGCTTGTCTATCGCCGAACATCCGGGGAAGTCAACATTCAACCCCTTCTTTGTCTTTGGTCCTTCAGGCTGTGGTAAGACGCACCTCATCAATGCCATTGGTGTGAAGTGTAAGGAGATGTATCAGCATAAGCGCGTGCTTTATGTTTCTGCCCGTTTGTTCCAGGTACAGTTTACAGATGCCGTTCGTCAGAATACAGTGAATGACTTTATCCAGTTCTATCAGACGATAGATGTTCTGATTGTGGACGATATTCAGGAGTGGGCAACAGCCTCTAAGACACTGGATACCTTCTTCCATATCTTTGATCACCTGTTCCGCAATGGCAAGCAGATTATTCTGGCTTCAGACCGTCCCCCCGTCGACTTGTCGGGAGTGAAAGACCGTCTGCTTACACGCTTTGCTTGTGGCTTGATTGCTGAGTTGGAACAGCCTAATGTGGAGCTCTGCAAAGACATCTTGACAGCGAAGTGCCGTCGCGATGGTTTGAAGATTCCTGAGGATGTCATCCAGTTTATTGCTGAGACAGCCAATGGTAGTGTGCGTGACTTGGAAGGTGTTATCAACTCGTTGCTCGCCTATAGCGTTGTCTACAATTCTAATATTGATATGCGATTGGCTGAGCGTGTCATCAAACGAGCAGTGAAGGTTGACAATAAACCTCTGACCGTTGACGATATCCTTGATAAAGTGTGCGACCACTATAGTGTCAGTCAGCAGCATGTGCTCAGTCGTTCTCGTAAGCGCGACTATGTATTGGTGCGCCAAGTTTCTATGTATCTGGCTCAGAAATACACCAAGATGCCTGCTTCTCGCATCGGACAACTGATTGGAGGTCGTGATCACTCTACCGTTATCCATAGTTGTTCCACCATTGAGCAGCGCATGAAAATTGATAAGGCTTTCTTGTCGGAGGTAAGTAGTATTGAGAACTCTTTCAAGTTGAAGAAATAATTAGGAATAGAAATAAAAATCGGGCGACCCAGCAGGTTGCCCGATTTCTTTATCATTTCTGCTTTAACGCATTAAAGCAGGTTGTCCTTCTCAATATCCTTGAAGTACTTGTAGGTGGCA
>Ga0310695_10001798_pt1 | contig 48218 bp, 39 predicted proteins | sample RumenRJG_04DNA_FD_203882 | JGI IMG/M metagenome (GOLD analysis project Ga0310695, IMG submission 203882) | Bovine rumen microbial communities from Lethbridge, Alberta, Canada - RJG_04 (v2) (version 2) | ecosystem: Host-associated > Mammals > Digestive system > Stomach > Rumen | place: Canada... | reverse complement strand
ATTTATCGATAGTACCCGTTGGTACATACAATGTAGCATTATTAAAAGTATTGAGGGAGAACGTTTTATTTACCGATGTTTTATCTTCTATTAAGAATGGATTCTCTATCAGCGAAATAACAATGGGTATATCTACTCCATCGAAAGCATTTCCGCCAATACTCATCACGCTGTTGCCAATAGTGACGGAGGTAAGACCTGAGCAGTCAGAGAAAGCACCATAGCCAATACTTGTCACACTATTGGGGATGGTAACGGAGGTAAGGCTCCTGCAATAATGGAAAGCTTCATAACCAATACTCACCACGTTGTCAGGAAAGGTGACAGAGGTAAGGCTAGAGCAACCATAGAAAGCATGACTGCCTATACTCCTTACGTTGTTGGGGATAGTGATTGAAGTAAGGCTAGAGCAAAGATAGAAAACATAATCGTCAATACTCGTCACACCGTCAGGAATGGTGATGGAGGTAAAGCCAGAGCAACCATAGAAAGCATACTCGCCAATACTCGTCACACCATTGCCGATAGTGACGGAGGCAAGGCCAGAGCAACCATAGAAAGCCCTCTTGCCAATACTCGTCACGCTGTTAGGGATACTGATGGAGGTAAGGCTATAGCAATCATAGAAAGCATGACTGCCAATACTCGTCACGCTGTTGCCGATAGTGACTGAGGCAAGGCTAGAGCAAGCATTGAAAGCTGCATTGCCTATACTTTTTACGTTGTTTGGAATAGTGACGGATTTAAGGCCAGAGCAATACTGGAAAGCACCACAGTCTATACTCGTCACGCTGTTAGGGATACTGATGGTGGTAAGGCTAGAGCAAAGATAGAAAGCATACTCGCCAATACTCGTCACATTGCTAGGGAGAATGATGGAAGTAAGGCTAGAGCAACCATAGAAAGCCCGCTGACCAACGCTCGTCACCTTACGGGTTTTGTTCATAAAGACCACTTCATCGGGGATTACTATGTTACCCGCGTAATCATTAGAATAGGGATCGGAAGAACTGCTACAAAAAGTAACTTCCAACTCTGTTCCTTCACTTGTGTAATTGTAATAAATGGTTACGCCATCAGCATTCTTTACTTCAATGTCGTGCGCACTTATTACCATATGTGGCATCATCAAAAAGAGTAAAAGTAATAGCTTCTTCATAATCGTTATAGTTTTAATGTAGTTTTTAGATTGGATACATATCCATGCCATCAAGCGTGAACCGTCAACTTTATCTTGTATATTCTTTGAAATTTGACGACTTCGAAAGAACAAAATTCAGCGGATGCTTCAACGTAATTTTTTGCTTAATTTATTTCAGCCCATAGGCATTTCTGTCTTTTTTAAGTTCAACTTCGCCTGCAAAGATATGGATTATTTTCGAACAAAGCAAGAAAAAACGCATTTTTTTTAGAATAACCACAATTTCAACACGAGTATTATTCGTTTCAATTGTATTCTAAAAAGTCAGACAACCAAAAAAAGAAGCCCTTATGGACTTCTTTTGTTACCTTATTAGAAATTTTTCAAAACTCTGAGGTGAAGTGGAACTTGATATGCTTGAAGTCCTCTTGCGCCATGGAAAGCACATAGCCTGAATCAGCAAGGAATACATCGCGACCTTCCTTGTCCTTAGCCATATACTGATATTTGCGCTTCTTGAAGTTTTCGAGCTCAGCAACATCGTCGCTCTCTATCCAGCAGGCTTTATAGAGGTGGACAGGTTCCCAGCGGCACTTGGCATTGTACTCGTTCTCCAAGCGATACTGGATGACTTCGAACTGCAGCTGACCCACAGTACCAACAATCTTGCGCCCATTGAACTGATTGACGAACAACTGGGCCACACCTTCGTCCATCAGCTGGTCGATACCCTTCTGCAATTGCTTGGACTTCATGGGGTCGTCGTTCTCAATATACTTAAACAGCTCTGGCGAGAAGGAAGGCAGTCCACGGAAGTGAAGCTGTTCGCCCTCTGTCAGCGTGTCACCAATCTTGAAGATGCCATTATCGGGCAGACCTACAATATCGCCTGGCCAAGCCTCATCGATAGTAGACTTGCGCTGAGCCATAAACTGGGTGGGACTGGAGAAACGCAGCGTCTTGCCCTGACGAACATGCAGGTAGGGCTGATTGCGCTGGAACTTACCACTGCACACCTTGCAGAAGGCGATACAGGAACGGTGGTTGGGGTCGATATTGGCTGTAATCTTGAAGATGAAACCTGTAAACTTAGGCTCATCAGGTTGCACATCGCGCTCCTCAGCCTTGGTGGGCTTGGGACTTGGGGCTATCTGCACGAAGCAGTTCAGCAATTCCTGCACACCAAAATTGTTCAGGGCAGAGCCAAAGAACACAGGGGCAACCTCAGCAGAGCGATAGGTCTCTACCTCAAACTCAGGATAGACGCCATCCACCAATTCCAGGTCTTCGCGAAGCTTGGCGGCATTTTGCTCACCAACCATCTTGTCGAGCTCAGCAGAATCAAGTTCTACACTAACCTTTTCAGTCACACGCTGCTTATCAGGGGTAAAGAGGTCGAGCTTGTCCTCGTAGATGTTATATACACCCTTGAACTTGGCACCCTGGTTGATAGGCCATGACAGGGGGCGCACCTTGATTTCCAACTCCTGCTCCAACTCATCAAGAAGGTCGAAGGGGTCGCGACCCTCACGGTCCATCTTATTGATAAAGATGATAACAGGGGTGTTGCGCATACGACAGACATTCATCAACTTACGCGTCTGAGTCTCCACACCTTTGGCACCATCCACCACGATGATGGCTGAATCGACAGCTGTCAATGTGCGATAGGTATCTTCGGCAAAGTCCTGGTGACCTGGAGTATCCAGGATGTTCACCTTGTATTCAACGTCTGAACCATCAGGAGTGTAGTCGAACTCCATCACAGAGGTCGACACAGAAATACCACGCTGCTTCTCAATATCCATCCAGTCGGAAGTAGCGGTCTTCTTAATCTTGTTGTTCTTTACTGCACCAGCCACCTGGATTTGTCCACCAAACAACAGGAACTTCTCCGTCAGTGTGGTTTTACCAGCATCTGGATGCGATATGATAGCAAATGTTCTTCTACGTTCTATTTCTTGATTCATAACTTCTCTATACAATCTTTCAAACTTTCTTCCCAGTAGGGAACCTCAATGCCATAGGTCTGTTTAATCTTTGTCTTGTCGAGCACAGAATAATGTGGACGATGGGCTGGTGTAGGATATTCAGCAGTATGCAAGGGGCGGACATGACATGTGGTGATGCCTGCCAGACGATGAATAGCCTTGGTGAAGTCGTACCATGAGATGACGCCCTCGTTAGAAAAATGATAGACACCAGGCTTGATGCCCTGCTCAATAGCCACCATGATGATACGAGCCAAGTCACGAGCATAAGTAGGTGTACCTATCTGGTCGAAGATGACACCCAGCTCAGGTTTCTCGTTGCCCAGACGAATCATGGTCTTCACAAAGTTATTGCCAAAGGTGCTGTAGAGCCAGGCTGTACGGATAATCATGCTACGCTGGCAGAACTTGGTGACGCCAATCTCGCCAGCCAACTTGGTAGAACCATAAACGCTGTTGGGGCAAGGGGTGTCCGTCTCCACATAAGGAGTATGCTTTGTACCATCGAACACATAATCGGTGCTGATCTGAATCATCCAACCACCGCGCTTCGCAACAGCAGCAGCCAGATAAGAGGGAGCAACCGTGTTGAGCGTAGTGCAGAGCTCCTTGTTGTCCTCAGCCTTATCGACAGCCGTATAGGCCGCACAATTCACAATTCCATCAATCTGATGCTGCGCCACAAACTGATTGACAGCCAGTTGGTTGGTAATATCCAACTCCTGCACATCGGTGTTAAACCATTGGTGCTGAGGATATTCCTTCTCCAGCAACTGCATCTCATTTCCCAATTGGCCATTACAGCCTGTAATCAATATATTCATTTACAATTGGACTATTTACGATTTACAATTTTATTCGAACTCCAAGGGTTCCTGTTTGTCTTTGAGATAATAGTCGTTCAGCATACCGATGAAGGTGGAAATCTCCTTGATGGCGTGCTCCGTATTTGGGGTTATCTCTTTGTTCTGCAAGCGCAACATCATGACACCATAGAGGGAATTGAAACAAGTTTCCACTTCATTCTCGTCCTTATTGGTTCCACGATTGCGCAATTCCACGATGTAAGGTAATACCTTATAATACTCTGCATTATAGAAAGGGAACTTCGACGAGGACAGCAACTGGGCATTCAACTCCTGTAACTGCTGCATTACCACCTTGTTGATTTGCAGATGGCCTTGTTCACGACAACCTTCTGAGTTCATCATACGAATCAGGTTACCAAACCAGTCGGCCTCATCTTCTTTTTGTTCCTCAGTATAATCAAAACGCTCAATATACTCTCTGCGAATACGACTCAAAGAACAGCCGAAGGCACGAATCGTGTCTTCCACCTGCCACATATACAGCAAGTATTCGGCAATATTAGTCTTGCGTAACTCTTGTGCTATAAACATATTCTAAATTCAAAAGAAACGGAACAGATTAGTCACTGTGCCAAACAGTGAGATAACGGAGAAAATAATCACTATCACGCCGATAATCTGATTGATAATACGGATGCCGTCTTCCTGGAAGATAGAGCGTATCTTGTCCACCAGCCACGTCAGCCCGTACCACCACAACAAGGCGCCTCCCACAATACTGGCGAAGCCCACTACCATCTCAAAAGGATGCTCAGGGATGACAAAGGCAAACTGGGCAAAAAGACCCATGAACAGGAAGACAATCAGCGGATTGGAGAAAGTAACCAGGAAGGCCGTCCACATGTTATACCATAAGGAGCCTCGCTGCTGACCAGACCGGTGCATGTTCTTCGTAGGGTCGGTGCGCCATGTAAAGATACCAAAAGCCAGCAACAGCACACTACCGATAATCTGCAGATAGAACTTGTTCTGGTCGTTATTGATAAAATCCATCACGAAGGCCATACCAAAACCCGTAATGCCCGCATAGAAGATATCACTGATAGCAGCACCTATACCCGTCACCATACCATACCAGCGTCCCTTGTTCAGCGTGCGCTGTACACAAAGGATGCCAACAGGGCCCATTGGGGCTGAGGCAATCATGCCAATCAGCATGCCCTTGAAGACCAAATCTACTATATTAATATGTATAGGAAACGGCATATCGGGTGCAAAGGTACGATTAAGTGAGCAAAAATCCAAATTTATTTGAGATTTTTCGAACGTGAGTACCTAAGGCAAGGCCAAAGGTACAAAATTTATCTGAAACTGCTTGGTGTTTCGGATATTTTTTGTACCTTTGTGGGCACAAAAACATAAGTATTCACCGCTAAAACGTATAAAACGTATGATCAACGAACAACAAGGAATCAAACCGTATGTCATCGGTTTAGACCTGGGAGGTACTAATTCTGTATTCGGTATCGTAGACTCAAGAGGCGAGATTAAAGCAACTACAGCCATTAAGACGGGGGGATATACCACCGTAGAGGACTACGTCAATGCATGTGTAGAAGCCCTGCAACCCATCATCGAACAGGTGGGCGGTATTGAGAAAATCAAGGCCATGGGTATTGGCGCCCCTAACGCCAACTACTATAAAGGCACCATCGAGAAAGCTCCTAACCTGCCTTGGGCACACGATGTTGTTGTACCACTGGCACAACTGTTCAGCGAGCGCCTAAGCAACATTCCCGTAGCACTGACCAACGACGCCAATGCAGCAGCACTGGGCGAGATGGTATATGGTGTAGCTCGTGGCATGAAAAACTTCATTGTCATCACGCTGGGCACGGGTGTAGGCTCTGGCATTGTAGTCAACGGACAACTGCTCTATGGCCACGATGGCTTTGCAGGCGAGCTGGGTCACGTCACCATGGTTCGTGGCGCCGAAGGTCGCTCCTGCGGTTGTGGACGTACAGGTTGTCTGGAGGCTTATTGCTCAGCCACAGGTGTAGCCCGCACTGCTCGCGAACTGTTAGTGAAAACCAATCGTCCATCGTTACTGCGTGAGATGAATCCTGACGACATCACTTCACTTGATGTCAGCATTGCAGCAGGAAAGGGCGACGAACTGGCCAAGGAGATTTACGAGTTCACAGGCAAAATGCTGGGTGAGGCTTGTGCAGACTTTGCCGCCTTCTCATCCCCTGAGGCTTTCATCTTCTTCGGAGGTATGGTCAAGGCAGGCGACCTGATTATGGATCCCATCAAACGAGCCTACGAGGAGCATGTTATGCCTATCTTCAAGGGCAAAGCGCAGTTCCTAGTCAGCGGTCTCGACGGTGCTTCAGCTGCTGTGCTTGGTGCTTCGGCCATCGGTTGGGATATACAGTAATACGGCAACTCTGTCAAAACGATAAAAGTCAGACTCCTCACAGTCTGGCTTTTTTTCATAGAAAAGAGGTTGGTGCAGGACGCTACCAACCTCAACCTATGAATGAATGATAAGGGAGTCGACAATGGTCAACTAAAGACTTATCGGGGGCAAATTTAGAGATTTATCGGGAGAAAAGCAAATTTTTCGCTTGTTTTTTTTCAATATGCAAAAAAAATCGCTAAAAAATTTGCATATTAACAAGAATATGTATACTTTTGCCGACGTAATTTAAACAAAGCTAGACCAAAAATGAAAGCAATGTATAATATCTGGTGGTGGCGTAACTCGAGATTAAAATAGTCGCGGGTACGTAGTCCTTGTATATTATCATTCCAGATAAAGAGGCTCGTCGATATCGCGACGGGCCTCTTTTCTGTTAATAGAATCAACAAAAAAACAAAAATAGATATGAGTTACTTAGTAGACGAAAAAGGATTTTATGGAGAGTTTGGTGGAGCTTACGTTCCAGAGATTCTCTATGCCACAGTGAAGAAGTTGCAGGAAGAGTATCTGCCAATCATCGAATCCAAGGAGTTCCAAGAGGAATACATGTCGCTGCTTCGCGATTATGTAGGTCGTCCTTCACCTTTGTATTTCGCCCGCAGAATGAGCGAGCGCTATGGTTGTCAGCTCTACCTGAAAAGAGAAGACCTGAACCATACTGGTGCCCATAAGATTAACAATACCATCGGACAGATTCTGTTGGCAAAGAAGATGGGCAAGAAGCGTATCATTGCTGAAACCGGTGCAGGACAGCATGGCGTGGCAACAGCTACCGTCTGTGCACTGATGGACATGCCTTGTGTGGTGTATCAAGGAGCACTGGATGTAGAACGCCAGCATGTCAATGTGGAAAGAATGAAGATGCTGGGTGCTGAGGTTCGTCCTGTGAAGACCGGCAACTGGACGCTGAAAGATGCCACGAATGAGGCTATCCGCGACTGGTGCTGTCATCCTCAGGACACCTTTTATATAATAGGTAGTACGGTAGGACCACATCCCTACCCCGACATGGTGGCTCGTCTGCAGAGTATTATATCAGCTGAAATCAAAGAACAGCTTCAGGAGAAGATTGGACGAGACTATCCCGATGTGCTGATGGCTTGTGTAGGAGGAGGAAGCAATGCTGCCGGAACCATCTACCATTATATCGACGATGAGCGCGTGAAGATCATCTTGGCTGAAGCGGGTGGACAAGGTGCTGACACTGGACACACCGCAGCCACCATCCATGCTGGCAGACTGGGAATCCTGCATGGTTCGAAGACGTTGGTGATGCAGACACCCGATGGTCAGATTATCGAGGCTGAGAGCATTTCCGCAGGATTGGACTATCCAGGAATCGGTCCGATGCATGCTAATCTGGCTACTCAGCACAGAGCTACCGTCTATAGCATCAATGACGACGAAGCGATTAAAGCTGCCTATGAGTTGACACGCATGGAAGGCATCATCCCTGCCCTGGAATCAGCTCATGCCATCGCAGCTTTACAGAAGATACAGTTCAAGCCAGATGATGTAGTGGTATTAACAGTTTCTGGTCGTGGTGACAAGGACGTAGAAACCTATCTGAACAACAAACAAATGGCAGGAGAATATGGAAACTTTTAAATATACGACTATCAGCAAGACCATTCTGGCAGACCTTTATACGCCAGTAGGTGTTTATATGAAACTGCGCGATATCTATCCACAGAGCGCACTGATGGAGAGCTCTGACTATCATGATGCAGGCAATTCACGCTCATTCATCGGTGTTAATCCCATTGCAAGCGTGGCCATTGGTCATGGTATTGTTTCCATCAGTTTCCCCGATGGAACTACTGAGCGTAAGCCACTGGGGTCTAGTTTTGGTTCAGCCGAGGCCATCCACGCACTCATCGACCGCATTAAGGTCAGTGGAGAAGATGCAGAGATGTGCGGTCTGTTCGGCTACACCTCGTTCAATGCGGTTCGCTATTTTGAGAACATTGACGTGAAGGATGAGACACAGACTGAAAACGACGCACCCGATGTGCTCTATATATTATATAAGGTGGTGATTGTCTTCGACCATCATAACAATACGCTCAAAGTGGTGAGTCTAAACGAAAACGATGGCCAAAGCGACAACAACAATATCGATGCCGTGCTCAAGGCCATGAACAAGGGAAATGTCAGGGAATACGAGTTCCATCCCGTAGGGGATGTTCGCTCAACACTGACTGACGAGGAGCACAAGGCTAATATCCGACGTGGCATTCAGCACTGTCTGCGTGGTGATGTGTTCCAAATTGTTCTATCACGTCGCTTTATTCAGAAATACGAGGGCGACGACTTCAAGCTTTATCGTGCACTTAGAAGCATCAATCCATCGCCCTATCTTTTCTATTTTGACTTCGGAGGCTTCAGAATCTTCGGTTCTTCTCCTGAGACACATTGTCGTATAGAGGGAGATAAGGCCTACATCGATCCGATTGCCGGCACCACCAAGCGCACGGGCGATGCAGAGGCTGACCGTAAAGGTGCAGAGTTCCTGCGAAACGACCCCAAGGAGAATGCCGAGCATGTGATGTTGGTAGATTTAGCACGTAATGACCTGAGCCGCAACTGCCACCATGTCAAGGTGGATTATTACAAGGACATTCAGTATTATAGTCATGTTATTCACCTTGTATCCAGAGTATCAGGCGTTTTAGATGCTGACGCGGACCCCATTAAGGCTTTCATCGACACTTTCCCTGCCGGTACGCTTTCAGGAGCCCCTAAGGTTCGTGCCATGCAACTGATTTCCGAATATGAGCCCCATAATCGTGGCGCTTATGGAGGTTGCATTGGTATCATCGGCCTCAACGGTTCATTGAATCAGGCCATCACCATCCGAACATTTGTTTCCAGAAACGGCGAGCTATGGTTCCAGGCTGGTGGAGGTATTGTTGCCAAGAGCAATGAGGAATACGAATTGCAAGAAGTGAACAACAAGCTTGGTGCCCTGCGCAGAGCAATATTAATGGCTGAAAAAATGTAAGATTATGAAAATAGTGATTATCGATAATTACGACTCGTTTACCTATAACTTGAGTCATTTAGTAAAGGAGTTAGGCGCAGAGGTCACCGTTTTGCGTAACGACCAATTTAGTCTCGACGAAATCGAGTCTTACAGTAAAATCATTCTTTCGCCAGGTCCTGGCATTCCCTCTGAAGCAGGATTATTGCTTGACGTCATTCGAACATATGCCGGTAAGAAGCCTATTCTGGGTGTGTGCCTTGGTCATCAGGCCATTGGCGAGGTATTTGGAGGAAAACTGGAGAACCTCAGCGACGTCTTTCATGGTGTAGCAACTCCTTGTCATATTATTGCAGATGACCCTATCTTCAGTGGCATTGACCGCGACATTACCATCGGACGCTATCACTCATGGGTAGTTTCAAATGAAGGACTGCCTGATTGTCTCGAGGTTACAGCAGTAAGCGACGAAGGACAGATTATGGCACTGCGCCATCGTGAATTAAACGTTCGAGGCATACAGTTTCATCCAGAGAGTGTCCTTACCCCTGATGGTAAGAAGATGCTCCAAAACTGGCTATTTCTATAATTCCCATTAAACCCAATAAAACCATTCATCATTATGGAACAGACAATGAAAAGCTACCTCTTTAGGTTGCTAAACCACGAGGAACTGACTCGTGAGGAAATGAAAACGATCTTGATTGGTATTACACACAGTGAATACCCCAACGAGCAGATAACGGCTCTGCTTACCTGCCTGCAGATGAGGGGAGTAACCGTTGACGAACTTCTTGGTTTCCGTGACGGCATCCTTGAGACGGGTGTTCCGGCTATTCTTCAGGCAGACCGTTATATCGACGTGGTAGGAACGGGTGGTGACCGCAAGAACACATTCAATATTTCGACAACTGCATGTTTTGTGATTGCCGGTGCCGGCTATAAGGTTGCCAAACATGGAAACTATGCTGCCACCAGCGTCAGTGGAGCTTCTAATGTCATTCAGCATCACGGTATTAAGTTTACAGATGATATTGACAAACTGAATCGTTCGCTGAATGAAGCAGGCATTGTGTATCTGCATGCCCAGCTCTTTGCCAAGGCCATGAAGTTTGTAGGACCGATTCGTAAGGCACTGCAATTCCCTACCATTTTCAATCTCCTGGGTCCTATCGTTAATCCTTCGCAGCCTAAGTGTCAGTTGTTAGGTGTTGCAAATCTGGACCAAATGCGCCTATATAATAATGTATATCAGAAGCTGGGTATTGACTATGGTATCGTGAACAGCATTGACGGTTATGACGAAATAAGCCTGACCGGTCCTTTCAAGGTAACGACCAAACAATATGAGCGCATCTTCCAACCACAGGATCTTGGTTTTCAAATTGCCAAACCAGAAGAGCTTGTGGGTGGTGCTACCGAAGAAGAAGCTGCTCAAATCTTCGACTCCGTACTCGAGAACCGCGCACTGCCAGCCCAGAAGAATATCGTGTTGGCAAATGCTGCATTCGGCATCCAAGTATTGGAACGTGGAGAGAAAGACATCGAGGAGTGCATTGAGATTGCCCGCGAAAGTATTGATAGCGGTGCAGCCCTGCGTACCTTCAAGAAATTTGTAGAACTGAACTCATAAATTCTATGGACATCTTACAGGAAATCGTCGCTCATAAGCATTTGGAACTAGAACAGCTTTGCGCAAAAAAAACATCTTTGCGTGAGGCTTTGCTCCAAAGCAAGACGGGCATCATCGCTGAGTTTAAGCGTAAGTCACCTTCGAAGGGATGGATCAAAGAAGAGGGACGAGCAGACATCATTCCACTGAGTTATCAGCAGAATGGTGCCGCAGCGCTGAGCATCCTTACAGACGAGCATTATTTTGGTGGCTCTGATGATTTTATCCGCCAAGCCCGTCAAAGCGGTGTCACCTTACCTATATTATATAAGAACTTCGTTATCGACGAAGCACAGCTATATGCTGCAGCCCTCTGTGGAGCCTCTGCCGTATTGCTCATTGCTGCCTGCCTCAGTAAACAAGAGTGCCAAACACTCTTGCACAAGGCTCACGCCCTTGGACTCGAGGTTCTTCTGGAGATGCATTCAGAACAGGAGCTGGAGTATGCCGAACTAGAGCCTGATATCTGTGGAATCAACAACCGCAACCTCGGTTCATTTGTCACAGATGTGGAAAATAGTTTCCGTTTGGCAGAGTTGTTGCCTAAGGATGCTGTCAAGGTGAGTGAGAGTGGTATCTCGAATCCTGACACCGTGAAGGCTCTCCGCTCTGCTGGCTTTAACGGATTCCTGATTGGTGAGAACTTCATGAAGACTCCTAACCCTGGTCAGGCATTAAACGATTTTATCTCTAAACTATGATAGTAAAAGTGTGTGGTATGCGTGATGCGGAGAATATCCGCGGAGTCGAGGCTTTAGGCATTGACCTGATGGGCTTTATTTTCTGGCCTAAATCCAGTCGCTATGTCAGCACGCTTCCAAGTTATTTGCCTGAAAAGACAAAGCGCGTAGGAGTGTTTGTTGACGAAGAGATAGAAGTGGTTAAAAAGATTGCCCAAGAATATGCACTCCACTATATTCAGTTGCATGGAAATGAAACGCCAGACTATTGTGCTCAATTAAAAGGCCACAAACTCATCAAGGCATTTAATATCGCAACTGCCGACGACTTTATTAAGACGAAACCCTACGAAACACTCGTAGACTATTTCCTCTTTGACACTAAAGGCAAGTCTGTAGGTGGAAATGGCACGAAGTTTGATTGGTCTGTCCTTGCGGACTATCATGGCACGACACCTTTTATATTAAGTGGAGGTATAGGACCTGACGATGCTGCAGACATCCGCCACTTCCGCCATCCACAAATTGCAGGCATTGACCTCAACTCCCGTTTCGAGATACGTCCTGCACTCAAAGATATCGCAAAATTAAAAGCTTTTTTATATGAACAAGATTAATTCATTATTTGCCCATCGTGGTGATAAAAAACTCCTCTCACTTTATTTCTGTGCAGGAGCTCCAACCCTCAATGGTACTGGTGACGTGATTCTTACCATGCAACAACGAGGCATTAGCATGATAGAAGTGGGTATTCCGTTTAGTGATCCTATGGCCGACGGTCCTGTCATTCAGGATGCAGCAACAACAGCTTTGAAGAACGGTATGACTCTAAAGACACTGTTTTCCCAACTTGCTGCGATAAAAGACAAAGTGGAGATTCCCCTTATCTTAATGGGTTATCTGAATCCCATCATGCAATACGGCATTGAGTCGTTTTGTCAATCGTGTGTGGAAAGTGGTGTCAGTGGTATGATTATTCCCGATTTGCCTTTTAAAGACTATCAGGAAATCATTAAGCCTGTAGCCGACCGTTACGATTTAAGGGTTATTATGCTTATCACTCCTGAAACATCTGAAGAGCGCATCCGCTTTATTGACGACAATACCGATGGATTTATCTATATGGTCAGCTCTGCAGCCATTACCGGTGCCCAGAAATCTTTCGATGAAGCCAAGCAAGAGTATTTCCGTCGTATCAATGCCATGAACCTGCGCAATCCTCGTATGATTGGTTTCGGAATCAGTAATGCTCAAACGCTGAAAGCTGCTCAGGACAATGCAGCCGGAGCTATCATTGGTTCCAAGTTTGTCACTCTTCTTAGTGAAGAAAACGGGAACACTGATAGGGCACTCGACCGATTGTTTGAAGCATTAAACTCATAAATAATGTAAAAGGGGCGATTGTTTCGCCCTTTTTTATTACCTTTGCACACAAATCTACTAAACCAGAAGAAAAAGATGAAGAGAATTTTACAGATTACGATACTGCTTTTGGTGGTATTGTGCGTTCAGGCTAAGGGTTGGAACGAGCAACAGTACAAGCAAATTGAGCAAAGCATCCGCATGCCTCAGTTTGCGGACAAAAAGTACGACATTACAAAATTTGGCGCTAAGCCTGCCAACACGGCTGCCAAGAATCAGAAGGCTATTCAAAAGGCTATTGACAAGTGTTCGAAGAAGGGCGGTGGGCGTGTTATCGTGCCTGCAGGTCAGCATTTCCTCACTGCAGCCATTCAACTGAAAAGTGGCGTCAATCTCGTTGTCGAGGAAGGTGCAGTGCTTGAGTTTGCTTTCGAGCCCGAGCTCTATCCCATTGTTCCTACACGTTGGGAAGGATTGGATTGCTGGAACCTCAGCCCGCTGATTTATGCCTATCAGGCCAAGGACATTGCCATTACTGGTAAGGGAACTATTGATGGTGGCGGTTCAAACGACACCTGGTGGCCCTGGTGTGGAAACAGCCGCTTTGGTATGAAGCCTGGCGGCATTGCCCAGAATCAGGGAGCCCGTGCCCGTCTGCTAAAGTATGCAGAAGATGGTGTGCCCATGGACGAGCGCAAGTTCGGTCCTACTGACGGCTTGCGTCCCCAGATGATTAACCTGAACCAGTGCGAAGGCATTCTGATTGAAGATGTCACATTGCTTCGCTCTCCTTTCTGGGTTATTCACCCTCTGCTTTCCACAGACATTACCGTTCGTGGCGTACATATTAATAATGATGGACCCAATGGTGACGGTTGCGACCCAGAATCATGCGACAGAGTACTGATTGAGGGCTGCTACTTTAATACAGGCGATGACTGCATCGCCATTAAGAGTGGTCGTAACAACGATGGTCGAGAGGGCGGTCAGGGTAAATTTGCCGGTAAACCTTCAAAGAATATCATTATTCGTAACAGCAAGTTTAACAACGGTCATGGTGGTGTGGTAATCGGTTCTGAAATCAGTGGTGGTTGCCAGAATGTCTTTGCAGAAAACTGCGAAATGGATTCTCCATCGTTGGACCGTGTGCTCCGCATCAAGACAAACTCTTGTCGAGGTGGTGTCATCGAGAACATCAATGTCCGCAATGTCAGGGTTGGTCAGTGTGGCGAGGCTGTACTGAAGATTAATACCGATTATGAACCTCGTGAGGTATGCTGTCGTGGTTTCTACCCCATCGTTCGTAATGTGACGATGGAGAATGTAACCTGTCAGAAATCGAAATATGGCGTGATGATTGTTGGTTATCAGGATCCGAAATTAGCCTATACTGTCAACGACATCACGGTTAAGAATTGTCAGTTCAACGGTGTATACAACAAGCCTATCCATCAGATTGGTTTGGCTCAGGATGTCACCTACGACAACTTGATGATCAACGGTTCGCTGGTATTGCAGAACCCTCCTTACAAGCACTATTCTGAGTGGTTGACTTACAGCGAGATGAAACGTGTACCCAGGTCATACCTACTGGATTTCTCAAAGCGTCCCAAGTGGAGCTATGTCATGGGTATCGAATTGGAAGGAATGTTGGACACCTATCTCAGATATGGTGGTGAGGACATCCGCAAGTATTGTCAGGAATATACTGACACCATGATTAACGAGAAGGGCGATATCCGTGGATATGACATCTTGGATTATAACCTTGACAATATCCGCACGGGCCACTTCGTAACCCGTATGTATCAGAAATGGCCTGAGCAGAAGAATCTGCTGGCTATGAAAACCATGATGAAACAGTTACAGGAACAGCCACGTACCATTGCTGACAAGGTTTTCTGGCACAAAGCCATCTACTCATATCAGGTTTGGCTCGATGGTATCTTCATGGGACTTCCATTCCGCACGCTGACAGCACCTATCACAGAAAAAGCCAAGGTGGGCAAAGGCAAGAAAGCCAAGAATCCTATCATCGACATCTATGACGATGCTGTGAACCAGCTGAAGATTACCTATCAGCGCACCTTCGATCCCAAGACCGGATTGAACCGTCATGCTTATGACGAGACCCGCAAAACCTTCTGGGCAGACAAAGAGACTGGACTTTCACAACATTGTTGGGGACGTGCTCAGGGTTGGTATACAATGGCACTTATCGAGGTGCTTGATGCATTACCTGAGGATTATGCCCGTCGTTCGGAAGTTATCGACCTATTGATAAAAGACTTTGATGCCATCATCAAGTGGCAGGATAAGGAAAGTGGCGTATGGTATCAGGTGATGGATAGCCCAGGTAAAGAGGGCAACTATTTGGAATCAACTTGTTCCAGCATGTTTGCCTATGCCCTGCTGAAGGCTTATCGCAAAGGCTATGTCGGCGAGAAATACCGCGATGCAGGCATCAAGGCCTACAAAGGCATTATTGCAAACTTCATCAAGGTACATCCTGATAAGACCATTTCGTTGACCCAGTGCTGCGAAGTAGCAGGATTAGGACCGGCTGCTACACCAGAAGTAGTTGCTGCCATGAAGAAAATCAATCCGAAGGGCACTGTCAAAGAAAACCAGCGACGCGACGGTAGTTATAAATACTATCTCAGCGAGCCCATCCGCGACAACGACGCTAAGGGAGTTGGGCCGTTTATATGGGCTTCTCTGGAAATGGAAATGTTAGGATACACCACAGAAAACATAACAGCCTCGATAGATCGCGAGGCTGTTCTCTTTCGTAATAGTCCCATTATCACCGAAGCAGACCCTTTGACATCTCTCACTGTGGGTAATGGACACTTCGCCACCACCGTTGATGTAACAGGCTTGCAGAGTTATGTCGATGATTACAAAAATGGCATTCCTCTCAACGCAATGAGCGACTGGGGATGGCACTCTTTCCCCAACAAAGAAAACCTGAAAGAAGAGGAGAGCCAGAAAGCCTATGACTTTGGTCATGGACATCCTGAAGTTTATGCCATCGAATACAAAAAGGCAGAGGACGGTCGTCATAAACTGGCTACGGAGTATTTCCGCGTTAATCCTCATCGCTTGAATTTGGGTGCCGTCGGTTTGGATTTGAAAGACGCCAATGGCAATGCCATCGCTCTCAGCAAACTCACAGATATCAATCAAAAGTTAAATCTCTGGCAAGGTGAAATCACATCCAGCTATAAGGCTGGTGGCGAGAAAGTGAATGTTGTTACCATTGGCTTACCTAATCGTGATGCCGTTGCCTATCGCATCAGCACTCCTTTATTGAAAAAAGGACAGGCTAGTGTTAGCATCCGTCTGCCCTATCCCACTGGCAAACATGCTGATGATGCCAGTGACTGGAGTAATGATGCCCTGCACACCAGTCGTATCATCAATTCAAGTGACCATATTGTTACACTTATGCACAACATCGACACCACCACTTATTATATATATATAAGGTGGGAGGGTGATGCTCAGTTTAAAGAGGTGGAAGCACACACCTATCAACTCTGCACGGATGCCGATGCACTATCTTTCGAGGTGGAATATAGTTCCGTACGCCGAGACATTGCTTCGGCTATTGAAGCCTTCCGCTTCGACCAGGCACAGAAGACTACTCAGAAGTTCTGGCATAAGTTCTGGACAGAGACCGCTTTTGTTGATTTCAGCCAATGTACAGACCCACGTGCCAAGGAACTGGAACGTCGTGTGGTATTGTCACAATATCTCACTCGCATCAATTGTGCCAACAATATGCCTCCACAGGAAACAGGACTTACTTACAACACGTGGTTTGGGCGTCCTCATTTGGAAATGACCTGGTGGCATGCTGTTGACTTTACACTCTGGAATCAGCCCAAAGTTGTTGAGCAAATGCTTCGTTGGTACGACAAGGTGGCTGCACCTATTGCCAAGAAGATTGCCCAACGTCAAGGTTTCAAGGGCATTCGTTGGATGAAGATGACCGATCCATGGGCTGGCGAGGCTCCATCTAATACTGGTTCATTCTTGACATGGCAACAACCCCACTACATCTATCTTGCAGAAGAGATGTATCGTGCCAATCCATCGGCAGAAACCCTAGCCAAATATGCAGACAACGTAGAAACTACCGCAGAATTTCTTGCTGATTTCGCTCAAAGTTCTGTTCGCCGAGGCAATGCGTCGGCCACTTACAACCTCATCGGTCAAACCGCCATGCAGGAGTGTATGACAAAGGATATCAGCTATAACCACCCCTTTGAGTTGGCCTACTTCCGCTATGCCCTGAAGGTAGCTCAGCAGTGGCGTGAACGTATGGGAAAGGCTCGTAATAAGCAGTGGGACGATGTGATAGCCCGCCTAGCACCTCTACCTATCACCAAAGAAGGCATCTACACAGCGGGGCTCCCCAAAGGTAGCACTAAAGCTATCCTTCCTTCTTTCGACCCCTTCAATACCGTTGGTGGTGGTTCCACCTCGGCAAAAGCAGAAACCTTTGCTGATAAGGTACGCAACGACCATCCTGCCGTACTTGGAGTCATCGGCCTCCTGCCTACCGGTTCTGTACGCTGCGACTCAGTCGCAGCAAACAAGACCTTGGATTGGGTCATGCAGAATTGGAATTGGCAGACCACATGGGGATGGGACTATGGTATGATTGCCATGACTGCAGCCCGCTTAGGTCGTCCAGACATTGCCCTTGATGCATTGCTCATCGACACACAGAAGAACACCTATCTTAAAAACGGACATAACTTCCAGACTGCCGACCGCTTGCGTCTTTATCTCCCAGGCAATGGAGCTCTGCTCACAGCCATAGCCATGATGTGTGCTGGTTGGGACGGATGCAAGGATGTTCTTAACCCTGGCTTCCCCAAAGACGGCACTTGGAATGTGCGTTGGGAGGGATTACGTCGCATGCAATAACGCAAACGTTTAAGTGTTAATAATCAATAAGGTACGAGAAGGTTTTCAATTCCTTTTCGTACCTTTGCAACGAAACTACGAAACAATCAAATATGAAGAAATATCTACTCACAACATTGGCAGCTCTTTTTTCACTGATAACAGTAGCTGCAGACTATGACCAAAACAAGCCTTTTGGTTTCTGTACCCGTTCTTCACGTACTGATGCTGCCTGCACCTACAACATTACAGGTGGTGGCTACTACTCCTACCCTATCCCAAGTGATTTCAAAGGAAAGGTTATTGTCCTGAAGTCCAACGGACAGGACATGAAAAAGGATATCCAGAATGCCATCAAACAAAACGATGTCATCATCTTCGACGGTTCTGATGGCGACTTCATAGTTTCGAGCAACATTTATGTCGAAGGAGCCAACAAGACCTTGCTGGGTATCAACAATGCACGCCTTTGCACCAAATGGTATGTTACGAATGATATCATAACAGCACTTAACAAAGCTGGGGTACCCAACATGAGCACTCATGATGGTGGTGGAATGTTGCCCAATGGTCAGTTCGTAAGAGAAGAAGCCGAATACAACACACGAAAGATTATCATCGAACTGACAGGCGATCAAAGTGAAAGCTATCGCAGATCAGGAATACTCACAGTGCGCCAAGAGAACATCATCATTCGTAATATCACCTTCGTAGGCCCCGGCTCTATCGATGTAGGTGGAAGCGACCTGCTTTCCTTCAATGGTGCCAAGCACTGTTGGGTTGACCATTGTTCCTTCTCTGACGGTATGGACGGCAATTTCGACATCACCCAGAGTTCCGACTTCAACACTGTCAGTTGGTGTACCTTCAGCTATACCGAACGTTCGTATATGCACCAGAACACTAATCTTATTGGCTATAGCGACCGCGAGCCAACAGGTTTCCTAAACACCACCTATGCTTTCAATTGGTGGGGACAAGGCTGTGTTCAACGTATGCCTATGATTCGTGTCGGAAAGATTCACATGCTGAATAACTATTTCAGCTGCACTACTGCTGGCAATTGCATCAACCCACGCAAGAACTCTGAAGTGCTCATTGAGGGCAATTACTTCGAAAAGGGTGTCAGAAGATACTACAGTCAGAATGACGCCATCTCAGTAACATGGGCTGACAGCAACCATGCTGAAGAATCCAACAAAGCAGGGGAACCAACATCCATCGGCACTCCTGTCACTGTACCCTACAATTATTCCGTAGCCCCTTATGCTGACGTACCTGCAGCGGTAAAGACAAAAGCTGGAGCAACGCTCTTTTCCAAATAAAACAAACAAATAAAATAGAAGAATATGAAGAAAACTTTACTCACATTGATGGCTGCAGCATTCACGCTGACAGCAGTAGCCACTGATTATGACTTGAACAAGCCCTTCGGCTTCTGCACCGTTTCTTCACGAACTGATGCCACTAGTACCTATAATATTACTGGTGGTGGTTGTTATACTTATCCTGTGCCAGATGGGTTTACAGGTAGAGTAACAGTACTGCCTTCTGACGGTCCAGATGTCGACATGAAAGCCAAAATACAGAATGGCATCAAAAATAATGAGGTACTTATACTTGACGGATCCAACGGAGACTTCTATGTATCAAGTAATATTGGTAATACTTTTAGCAATAGGACTATCATTGGTATTAATAATGCACGTATTTGCACTAAATGGCATGTTACTGACGAGATAAAAGCAGCACTTGATGCAGCAGGCGTACCTAATATGAGCACTAGCAGTGGTACAGGTGGTACATTGAGCAATGGAAAATCTGTAAGCGAGGAGGCCGAATACAACACGCGTCAGATTATCATTAACCTTACGCAAGACAATAGTGAAAGTTATCGTAATTCAGGAATCCTCACCTTACAAAACTGTCAAAACGTCATTATTCGCAACATCACATTCATAGGTCCAGGCTCTATTGACGTAAGTGGAAGCGACTTGCTCTCCTTTACGGGCACCAAGAATTGCTGGGTTGATCATTGTTCCTTTTCTGACGGCATGGACGGCAACTTTGACATTACAAATGAGTCCGACTTTAACACTGTTAGTTGGTGCACTTTTAGCTATACTGACCGCTCATATATGCATCAGAACACCAACCTTGTTGGTAGCACTGATAGCGGTTCTCAATTTGAAAAAGACAAGGGACATTTAAATACCACGTTTGCATTCAATAACTGGGGAGCCAAATGCCGCGCTCGTATGCCTATGGCACGCATAGGAAAAATTCATATGCTAAATAATTATTATACTTGTGCTGGCAATGCCACCGCCTGTATCAATCCTCGTAGTAACTCTGAGTTTCTTGTGGAGGGCAACTACTTTGCAACAGGCGTAATAAAAGTTTTTTCTCAGTCTAGCGCAACTGCCGTCACATGGAAAGATGACAATTACATCGCCGAATCATCAGTAAGCAAGCCTTCATCTTTCGGTACTGTTACCGTACCATATGACTATACCGTAGCTCCCTATGCCGATGTGCCAACAGTGGTAACAGAAAAGGCTGGAGCAACACTCTTTACCAGTGATCCATCAGGCATCAGCCAGACTCGCACTTCAGCCATCACAACTACTGAGTATTACGACCTGAACGGTCGTCGTTTGGCAGAGCCTCAGCGTGGGGTTAATATCCGTGTGGAGCGCATGGCCAACGGACAGGTTATTACCTCTAAAGTTATTAAATAAGTATTCCTTTTGAGGAAGGTTTTGAGGGAGGCTCAGCTTTGAGCCTCCCTATTCATTTGTTTGACACCATGTCTCTATTGATTTTATGTTCACGCACTGTAAACTTATGTTCACCGCCCGTAAACATATGTTCATGGGCCGCGAACTTATGTTCATCGACCGTGAACCAAACTTTTCACGTTACAAAGAAAATTCTTTCTGCTGAATCAACCATATAATTCCGTGCATTTGTTTGGGTAATATCAAGCATATCGTAAACGATTACGTGAAAAAGCATTATTATTAATAAGGTATATAGAGGTCTTTTTCGTAACTTTGCCACAGATTATTGGGACTAACCATAAAGTATTATACTAACTAAATCGTGTTTTTATGACAAACAAGTACTTAAGACCTTTTGTCTGTCTCATTCTTGCCATGTTGGGAATGAGCCAAAGTGCTGTTGCAGCTGACTTCAAGGACTTCAGTGTCATCGTCAACAATCAGACGGGGACATTGCTGACCAGTGAAGAACAAGTGCAAGGCACTGCAGTAGAATTTGGCGTAGCTGTAGCTGCCGACGGCACTGTAAGCCGTGTTGCTACAGGCGACGCATCATCCGTTGCCACTGTAAGTGGAAAGTATCACAATGATCATGGTTGCACCAAGCTCAAGGTTGTTGTTCCCGTTCCTGGCGCCGTGAAAATTCTAGTGGGCCAGTGTACCTACAGCAGCAACCCCATTAAGGTGACCAACACTGCCGGCGAGGAGGTGGTAACAGCTACACCTGCCACTGCTTGCTGGAAAAATGACCGTAACAACGTGACTGAACTCATCTACAAGGGCGAGGCCACCACGCTGACTATCACAGGTATGGACTATTGTCCGTTCGTAGCTGTAGAGAAAATTAATGTTCCACAGGACGTAACAGGTACATGGAGCTTTGCCAATGCAGGCATTATGGAGGCTACGATGGCTTTCTCGGGCAGCAGTGAGTCTGGCGAAGTGGAATCTATCGAGAAGAACGGCCTGAAGATGACCGTTGAGGCCAATGGTGCTTCATTCCGCAACAATGGTGACAATATCCAGGTTAGAACTGGTGCCGTCTATAAAATCCCCGTCAAGACGGCTGGTGATCTCATTACCGTAGTAGGCTATCCCGGATACTCGTATTACACCATCGCAGGTAGTGACGTGCTGAACAATGAGAACACCTATAAGGCAAAGATTAGTGATGCTGAGGCTGGCTATGTGGCCGTAACCTCTAAGAACGACAACAACTATTACAAGTCTATTTCTGTCGTTCAGTATGCTACAAAGGAGAAGATTACCCTCGACAACGAGCCTGCTTCTGCTACGTTCCCCTTCAACGAAGGTACCGAAGGCCAGAAAGCTACACTCTCGAAAGCCGACTATTTCCTGTCAAGCAAGATGACACACGGCAGCAACTGGAACATCCAGGACAAGACCACCTACGCCGGCACGACAGAAACCCGCTTGACGCCCGTCGACCAACATGAAAGCGACAATCTGACGGACGATGATGCCGTCAACTTCATCATTACACCGAAGCCAGGCTTCACCTTCACGCCAACAAAGGTTGCCTTCAAAGCCAACCGCTTCGGCACTGACAATGGTCTCATCGACGCCTACTGGCTGAACAGCGACGGCACGACCGTTGAACTAGAAAAAGGAATCAAGCCAGAGCGCAACAATTCGAATAAGAACACCGAAAAGAGCTATGACATCACTGGTGCAACACCTGGTGAAGGTACATGTGGTCTGAAGCTCTTCCTCTATCACCTACAGTCTGGCAAGCAAATTGGTCTTGCAGACATCGTCATCGAGGGTGTCCTCAATGGCACAGAAAAGGACGTTCCCGTACTCGCTTCGTTCAAGGTCAACGGCAATGAATATGCTGTCGAGGACGTATTCGGCGAACAGTACGAGGCTACACTGAAGCTGTCGAAGAAGGAAGCCATGGTCAGCAAGAGCAACCCGCTGACCGACGTGAAAGCAACAACCGGCGAGGTTGGCGACATTACCTATGACGAGAAGGACAAAGCCTGCACCGTCACCATTCCAATGAGTGCTGGCGACACACAGATGAGTTACGTGCTAAACGTCATTTTCAAGCCCGACTACACGTTGGAGTACATCGGTGTTGACGGTAGCGTACTAGCTACACAGGCTGTCGAGGAAGACGCCACTATCGGTGCGTTTGGCTATGACATCAAACAGGCTTCAGCCACAAAGGAGGGCTACAAGGCTCGCGGTTGGTTCAAGGCAAACATTCTGGGTGAGAAGTTCACCACTGCCGATGTTATCACTGCCGACACTAAGCTCTATGCCATCCAGACTGAAATTGAGGAGTCTAGCACTCATAAGAAATATATCTTTGACTTGGCCAACCAGTTCTTCTATGCAGAAGACCACGAGGCCTTCAATCCCGCCGGTGAAGGTTTCTACTGGCACGACGCACAGCATGGATGGGCCTTCAAAAACGGAAATACCGTCGACCTGCTTGTAGGTCCGAAGGCTACCATCACTATAACTCTCTGTCAGTATGGATCAGGCACTGGCATTGTAGTAAAGAAGGGCGACCAGACTTTGGCAACTCTTGATGGAATTGCCCCTGGTGATGGCGGTACAGCAGTCTACAACTATGATGGCGAGCCTAGCACGCTGACGCTCGAGATGCAGTGCGGTGGCGAGATGTACATTCACGGCATGAAGATTGTCAACACTGCTGAGGTAAACTACGACAAGAAAGGCGACTGGTACTTCGTGAAGGCAGGCAATGCCGGCAGTCTGTTAGACGTACTTGACGTCGTCAACGGTGCCAATGCCAGCAAGGATGCCCCACGTGCGTACATCTTTGTACCCAATGGTACCTACGATCTTGATGCAACCGTCAAGACCACTATCAGCGGACACAACATATCCATCATCGGTGAGTCGATGGACGGCACCCTCATCGTGACTACCCCCGACAAGTCGATCGAAGGACTAGGCAAGGCCGATATGTTCCAGGTAAGCGGTTCAAACCTTTATCTGCAAGATCTGACGCTGCAGAACGCGCTCGACTACTACGCTGCTGGTTCAGCTGGTCGTGCCGCCGTCATTCAGGATGCCGGCAACCGCACCATTGCCAAGAATGTACGCCTCCTGTCATATCAGGACACCTACTACAGCTCGAATAGCAGCCAGCAGGCTTACTGGGAAAACTGTGATATCCACGGCACCGTCGACTTCATCTGCGGTGGCGGCGACGTTCGTTTCCAGAACACCACCATCTCACTGGAGCCTCGTGCCACGAACGGCACTGGTGGCCGTACCATTGTTGCTCCGACCACCAACACCAAGTTCGGTTATGTCTTCGACGGTTGTAAGGTTGTTGACCTTGCCAACGGTAAGGGCAACTGGAACTTCGGCCGCACATGGCAGAACACGCCTATCACTGTCTATCTGAACACGACGCTTGACGCCAACGCTGCCAAGACACTCATTAGTAGCCGTTGGACTGAGAAAGGTATGAACAACAAGGATCCGAAGCTCTTCGGAGAATATGGCACAATGGACGAAGATGGCAACAACATCACACCGGCCAGCAATACCATTACTTCATTTGGCGGAACCTTCGAAACCATTCTTACTGCTGACCAGGCTGCTGGGTTTGCCTACGACAAGATGTTCACCGACTGGGATCCCGCTGCACTTACCAAGCAGGCTGCTGCTCCAGGTTTCGTTAAGTTGGATGGCACTTCTCTCACATGGGAGGATAACAAGGCTACCAAGTTGTGGGCAGTGCTGAAGAATGGCGAGGTTATCGACTTCGTTTCCACAGCTTCCTATACTGTTGACGATGCAACTGCTGTATATGCAGTTCGCGCAGTCAACGAAATGGGTGGACTTAGTGAGGAAGTTGTTGCCAATAGCTACGTCATCGTAACTTTGGCTAATACCGGCTATGCTACATTCTACGATTCTGAAAGCGCTTACGCTCTGCCTGCAGACCTGAAGGCTTACGCTGTTTCGAATGCTAATACTATCGAACTGACCTATGCAGAAGTTGGAAACATCATTCCTGCTGGTACTGCTGTTATGCTCGAATCTGCAGACAAGACTGGTGGTGAGTTCTTCCTGTCGCCTGTAAATGCTAAGGTTGCATACAAGGGAGCAAACATGCTGAAGGGTAGTGACGTTGCTACAACCACTACTGCTGACGAGCCCAGTTTGTTCTACAAGCTTACCTTCGGCAACTCTAAGACCGCTCAGGCTGGTACCTTCGGTTGGTTCTGGGGTGCAGAAAACGGTGGAGCCTTCGAGATTGAGGCACATCGTGCATGGTTGGCTATTCCACAGGGAGTAAACAGCACTCCTGCTATTGCTTACATTGTTGGCACAAATGGCAATGGAACCACAGCCATCAAGAACATTGAGAACAAGCAAGATGCTACTGGTGAATACTACAACCTGCAAGGTCAGCGTGTCAACGCTCCTGCAAAGGGTCTGTATATTCACAACGGCAAAAAGGTCGTGATTAAGTAAGAGAACGAAGTTCAAAATCATTATTAAATAAAGGAACGTTATGAACAAAGTTAAAATATTAGCATTGTCCGCTATCATTGCTTTAGTCCTGACAGCATGCGCCAATGAAGACAACACCTACGAGCGTCTTCATACCTACGACCAGACTGAGAGTTTCTCTTCTGTTGCTGGCAAGTACACTGTAGACCTGAAATTTATGAAAGGACAGCCTGTCATCGGCGAGGAGACTGCCGACTGGGTAACAGTGACCGCTCTGCCTAGCAGTGGCGAAGAGCAAGCTAAAGTTGAAATCACCGTAAAGGAGAATGCAACTGGTGCAGAACGCACCATGTTGCAGACCATCACGGTTGGTGATTATACTGTGAAGTTGACGATTATCCAAGGTATTACCAACGTCAACAATCCTAACGAGGACGAAACTGATCAGCCTGCATATTCGCCAGACAAGTAAAGTCTCACCTTATTAATATATATTAGCGGTGGAGAGCCGTTTTAGGCTTCCCACCGCTTTTTATGTCTCGTATCTTTTGATAAAATTAAAAAACCACTCTAAATATTTGTTTATTTGAAGGAAAAATAGTACTTTTGCGCACTAGAAAACTACAGAGAATATAACATGTAATATAAACTTTTACTTTTTTAAACTAAAACAAAACACTAACATGCAAAAAAGAAGACTACTCTTAGCCATGCTGCTTTGTGCATTTTGGCTAACGGGCTTCGCCCAGAAGACTGTCACAGGCACAGTCAAAGATGCTTCAGGTGAACCTATGATCGGTGTAAGTGTTGTCGTTGACGGCACATCCATCGGTGGGATTACCGATTATGACGGTAACTTTACTATCCAGAACGCACCTGACAACGCAGTGCTCAAAATCTCTTACGTAGGCTACAAGGACCAGAAGATCCCCACAGCTGGAAAGAACAGTTTTAACGTAACCCTGCAAGAAGATGCCATGGGCCTTGACGAAGTTGTTGTCGTAGGTTATGGTACTATGAAGAAAAAGGACCTGACGGGTTCTGTTGCTTCTGTTAAGCTCGAAGACCTTGGCAAAGTTGCGGGTGCCAACGCTTTGTCGGCCATGCAGGCTAAAGTCCCTGGTGTTGACCTTCAGACCAGCGATGGTCAGGCAGGTGCGGGTGTTAGTATGAAGCTCCGTGGTAACCGTTCTATTCTTGCCAGCAACGGGCCTCTGGTACTCGTTGACGGGGTAGAATATGGTTCAACCCTCGACATCCCTGCTTCTGAAATCGAGTCTATGGACATTCTGAAAGATGCTGCTTCTACCGCTATCTATGGTACAAAGGGTGCCAATGGTGTTATCATCATTACCACCAAGCGCGGTAAGCCTGGCAAAACCCAGATTGGTTTCAACGCTTATTGGTCATTCAACTCCGCTGCTAACGTCATCCACCAGATGACTGGTAACAAAGAAGTACAGCGTCTTGTTGATGAAGCCAATTACCAGATTGCAAAGGCAAACGGATGGGACTTCTCTACTGCTAATGCTACAATTGCTGACGTTTTAGGAACAACTTCTATTGCTGATGGAACACTTATGACTGACATTATTGCCGATGGCAGTTATACCGACTGGTTGGATCACATCCTAACCAACTCTACTTCACAAAACTACGAGGTTAATGTCAGTGGAGGTAGCGACAAGACCAACTTCAACGTAGCCCTCTCACTGATGAACGACAAGGGTCTGATGAAGAATGACCAGTTCAAGCGCTATACGGGACGTGCTAATGTTGATCACGAAATTAACAAGTATCTTAGGGTTGGCACTAGCCTATCTTTCGCTTACAAAGACAATGACAAGCGTAACGCAGGCGTCTATAATCAGGCTATGAAGATGACTACCATTACTCATGCCTACCTGAACGATGGTACTATCAATGAGACCCCCAACCCCTTGTATGCAGCCCACTGCTCACCCCTTCTCGATGACATTGATGGACGTTATCAGCACAATATCGAAACAACACGTTTCTTCGGAAGTGCATATGTACAGATTACTCCGATTAAGAACCTTATTTTGAAATCCAACTTTACTGTTGACCGTTCAAACAGACGCACAGGCATCTATAGGGACTATCTGTCGCAGTCAAATTTCCAAAATCCAAAGGTTTCTACTATCTCACATGAAACATATACATCAACAAAGTATGTTTGGCAGAATACAGCTAACTATTCTATCGAACTAGGTGACCACGATTTCTCATTCCTTCTTGGTCATGAGGCAAGCCAGACTGTTACAGAAACTGCAACTGTCAGTGGTAATGGTGGTGCAGAGCACTATTATACCAGTGCATTCTACGACCTAAGCAAGATTTCCAGTGCTTCACGTACTGCTTCTTCTTCCTATATCAAAACTGCGATGATGTCATACTTCGCTCGTGTAAACTATTCATATATGAATCGTTACCTCTTGCAGGCTTCTCTCCGTGCTGATGGTTCGTCAGTATTGGCAGAAGGCAAGAAGTGGGGCTACTTCCCCTCTGTCAGCGCAGGTTGGCGTATCACTGAGGAGAAGTTTATGGAAAACTCCAAGTCTTGGCTGGAGAATCTGAAACTCCGTGCAAGCTGGGGTCTCTCAGGTAATGCAGCTATCGATGCCTACCAGACACTTGCTACAGTAAGCGCCTTGACTCCAAATTCAACCTATATGGTTCCTATGTCAATGGCTAATCCAGACTTGACTTGGGAGAAAACTTCTGCTTTCGATATCGGTCTGGATTTCGGTTTCCTTGGAGGCCGAATCAATGGTAGCATTGACTTCTATACCAGCAAGACCTATGACCTGTTGTACTACCAGACAGCCCCCAACTCTTCTGTTTACGCTTCTACATTGGCTAACGTCGGTAAGACCAAGGGACACGGTTGGGAAATTGCACTGAATGCCATTCCTGTTAAGACTAAGGACTTCCAGTGGGACATCAACGCTTCTGGCACCTTCTCACGCGATGAGGTTGAGGAACTCAACTCTTCGACCACCCACGTCTTAGATGCTAATGGTTACGGTTACCTCGCTGTTGGCGAACCCGTCAGCGCATTCTGGACTTATGAAGCAACCAACTGCTGGGGAATTGGTGAATGGGATAAATACGTTGCTGATATGGCAGAAAAAGGCATCACTGTAGAGAAGCCAGATGCAACCTATGGTGACCCTGGTACTATCCGTGTAATTGATCAGAACAACGATGGTAAGATTAACTCTGAAGACAAGATTGTCTACAACCGCTCACCAAAAGCCATCTTGGGTATGACCAATACATTCTCTTATAAGGGATTCACTCTGAGTGTACAGATGATGGCTCGTCTAGGTGGATATATGTATTATAGCGGCAATAGTAACCTCGCATGGGAAGGAACCAACAAGGCTAACTGGGGAGATGTCAACTACTGGAGTCCAACAAACACCAATACCATCATTCCTACTCCTGGTCTGGCTGCAAAACCTGCTGTTGACTTTACTAATGCAATCTGCATCCAAAAGGCAGACTACTTCAAGATTAAAGACATCACACTGGCCTATCAGTTCGATAAGAACCTGCTGAAACACGTCTATCTGAACAGTGCACGTGTATACTGCTCTTTGAAGAACTTCATCACATCCAGCAAGATTGACGGCTACGATTCAGAACGTGGCGGTGCAGTAACATTCCCGCTGGCAAAGCAGGTTGTACTGGGTGTTAATCTTACATTCTAACTTTATAAGAACATTATATTATGAAAAAGATATTAAGCATCATGATGATTGCCACCGCATTTGCCGGTGGAATGACGTCTTGCTCCGACTTCTTGGAAGAAGACAACAAAACTGGCGAATCAGCAGGTCTGACCTATCAGACCAAGTCTGGTATCGACGGACTCGTAAGCGCTATGTATGCTTACGGCAGAGGCTACTGGGGTAAGGAAGGTGCCCATGGACTCACCGAAGGTGGAACTGACCTATTCTATGCAGGTGGCGACAACCAGCAGCGTTCGTTGGTAACCTACGACTTCGGTTCTGAGTGTCCTGGAACAGGTACCGCAGCCAATAAGAACAGTACAACCCTTGACCAGTATTGGGAGTATTTCTTTGCTGGTATTGAGGTATGCAACAACGTGTTGGAATGGGTACCAAAGTGTGTAGCTTTGGAAACAGAGACAGAAAAGAACAACTATCTGGGCGAGGCTTATTTCATGAAAGCCCTCCTCTATTCACAAATGGTTGCCATGTGGGGACCACTTCCTTGGCACGAAGGAGTTACAACCTCCGTATCGACTACTCCTACGCGTCTTCCCGAGGCAGTTATCTACAAGAACATTTTGGGATGCCTTGACCAGTCGCTGAAACTGCTGACCCCTGGTGCAAAACCTACTGACGATGGTCATGCCACCTACTACTCTGCCATGGCCCTAAAGGCTCGCGTAGCCCTCTATGCTGCCTCATGGCTTGGCAAAGATGCCGTAGAAGGATATAATGACCTCTATAAGACCGCTCAGGATTGTGCACAGGAAGTTATCGACAAATCTGGAGCCAGTTTCTATGACAATGCGTCATATACTTGGAATCTCAACAACGAAGACGCCTCAGTCAATAAAGAGTGTCTCTTTGCTGTTCACTACACAGATAACGCATCTGATCTTGCCAATAACGGTATTCCATATCGTTTTGCTGACGGAAGCACCTACGGAACACTGTTGAATCGCAACGGTACCAATGCTCAAGGTAATGGTATGAACCTGTTCTACGTATCAAAATGGAGTAATGCCGGTTGTAAAGACTTTGGTACTGTCAAGTCTAATGGAAACGATATCTTTGCGCGTGTTACCGATTCCAAGTCTGCTGTCAAAAATGGTGTAGATGTTGCGAAATATTATTCTCCCTACGGCCTGGGGTATCGTCGCTACCTGCCTTCACTCTATCTCTGGAAAGAGTTAGACAAAGTGAAGGGAACCGACCAACGTTTCAACGTAACGATGCTGACTTCGTACAACTGTCACCCAGAGCTTGTACAGTATGCCGTAAATTATCCTGACATGAACAAGCAGAGTTACAAAACATATGAAGAAGCCTTTGCTGAGGATGGCAACTATTTCAACGGTGGTGTACCTGCCATTGTTTACTCTGCACTTGATGGTAATAGTGAAGAAGGTAAAGCTCTACAGGCAGAAGCCAAGAACAAGTATCGTCTGACATTTGCTTACGGTGGCGACCTTTCGGTATACACCTCGGGCGATCCTGCAACAGCACTTCCAACTACAACTGCAAAAGCTATATCTGATGTTTATGGCGATGCCCGTTACAACAGTGCTGACGTTGCTGGTGTTAGCTCATATCCAGGTATCAAGAAGTTCCTCAATGACGAAATGTACAGTGTAAACGGAGAGACTTACTATCCATGCTCAAAGCAGGTCAGCAAGCGCGACTGTATTGTACTCCGTCTGGCAGAGATGTACCTCATCAAAGCCGAGGCTCAACTTTACACAGATGGGCCATCTGCTGCCGCAGCTACTATTGATCAGTTGCGCGCTAAACGTGCTATCTCAGGCAAGGACAACTCGCTGCAGGCAGCTTATGGCGAAGCTCCTGCATCATGCAACATTGAGACTATTCTTCGCGAGCGTGCTCTAGAGCTCTGCGGTGAGTACCAGCGCTGGTTTGACTTGAAGCGCACTCACACACTGCTGAAGCACATCAAGGCTTACAATGCTCAGGCTTCAGGCAACATTTCTCTCAAGCACTACTATCGTCCTATTCCTGCTACTGAATTCGCTTTGGTAAGCAATCCCGCTTTAGCCACAGCTACTCAATATGCTGAAGGCGATGCTAAAGAAGGTGTTTTACAATACACTACCGAAAGTGCTGATTTCTGGCAGAACCCCGGATTCGATTTCTAATCCTACATCCTATCTATAACAATAGCGGAGAGCGCAATGCTCTCCGCTATTTTTTATCTAACATCTTTGAGTAGCGAGCACATCAAGATGTAGGAAACCTCGTCCTCCGCATTAAGTCTAACAATTGCTACCATTAATACTCACAATTGCTATACTTAATACTTGCAATTACTATGTTTAAATATGAAAACTTTATTAAGCAGGTGTCCGAAGTAGGAAACATTGGCTGGTTTTAGCAAAATCCGATACTATTTTAGATTTCTCTTGGACTAATTTTGTTTTCTTTCGGACTATTTCAGAATACTCCAAGAGTATTGTCGATTAAGGCTGGGTTATTTCAGAATAAGGGCTGGTTATTTCAGAATAACCCCCGCTTATTAACGAGCAGACGCATTTGTATATGCTCTTACGTCAGACAAATCAAAGGAGGTATATCGCTTTTTTGGGTATTTATTTGGCGCTTCCATTCTTAATTCGTATCTTTGCGACAACTAATCCTACTAAATAAAGATGACTGAAAACATCCTCATATACTAAAACAATTCACAACAACACTATGAGAAAAGCCTTACTACTCCTATTAACCTCTGCGGCCTTCAATATCCAGGCAGCCGACTACAACATCATGAAATATGGTGCAGTGAACGACACTACGCAACTAAGCACATCCGCAATTCAACAGGCTATCGATGACTGCAATCGCGATGGCGGAGGAAGGGTTGTCATTCCGACGGGCAGCTACAAGATTGGAACTATCATCATTAAAAGCAACGTCCATCTGCATTTCGAACATGGCGCGACGCTCTATGGCAGCACCCGACTGGAAGACTACCTTCCTATGAAGTCTGACTACGTGTCGCTAAGGACACAGACGAGTACGGTTCAACTGATTTATGCCGACAAGGTGAACAATGTCGTGATTGACGGCTACGGCACAATTGACGGTCGGGGCCGAACATTCAAGAAACTATCGTGGAATGATGAAGGCATTACGCGTCCCCATCTGCTTCGTTTCATCCAGAGCCAAGACATCACCGTCAAGGATATCACGCTGAAGAACAGTGGTTGCTGGATGCAGCATTACTTGGCTTGCGACCGTCTTGTCATCGATGGCATCAAGGTCTTCAACCGCAACAATTACAACAACGATGCGCTCGACCTGGACGGTTGTCACGCAGTCACGGTCACCCATATGATTGCCGATTCCGACGACGATGGTATCACGCTGAAGTCCACCTCTCCCCGACTCTGCGAGAACATCAAGATTACGGATTGCGAGGTATCCAGCCATTGCAATGCCATCAAGCTCGGCACCGAGACCAATGGTGGTTTCCGCAATATCAACATCAGCAACATCAACGTGAAGCCAAGTCCCGACCAGCACGAGAAATTCTTCGGTCAGTGGATAGGTTCGTCGGCTATATCGCTGGAGATTGTCGATGGTGGTACGATGGAGAATGTCCACGTTTCCAACATCAACGTCGAGGGCACCGAGGCTCCCATCTTTATCCGTCTGGGCAATAGAGGCCGAGGCTATGCATATAAGAAGAATGGTAACGACTTTGACGCACTGATACCCATCGACCATGTGGGCACCATCAACGGCATTCACCTCGACAACATACAGATACGCAATGCAGGGACCATGGGTAGTAGCATCACCGGACTGCCGAATCATCCCGTTGAGAATGTCTGGCTTTCGCACATCAACATCCATCACAAGGGAGGTATTACCTCCGCCGACCTGCCTGCCATTGAGAAGACTATTCAAGACGAGAAGGAGAAAGACTATCCGGAGTCAACCATGTGGGGAAACTTGCCCGCCAAAGGTTTCTTCGTCCGCCATGCCCGCAATATCCACTTCAACGACGTGACCATCCAAACCGAGCAACCCGATATTCGACCTGATTTTATCCAGGTGGATACTGATTACAGCTGGGGCGACCAAGGCAATGGTACCTTTACCAATCCCGTGCTGAACGCCGATTTCTCCGACCCCGACGTCATCAGGGTTGGCACGAAATACTACATGGTAGCCTCCGACTTCCATTTGATGGGTATGCAGGTACTGGAGTCTGACGATATGGTGAATTGGCAATACATCAGCCAAATCTATTCACGCATCGACGAGCCTGGATGGGACAGCAACCAGCACTATGCAGGAGGCTCGTGGGCGCCGTCTATCCGCTATCACGATGGCCGTTTCTATGTTTACTTCTGCACTCCCGACGAAGGACTTTACATGAGTTATGCCAGCGATGCCCGCGGACCGTGGACACCCCTCCATTTGGTGAAACGAATAGAAAAGTGGGAAGACCCCTGCCCCTTTTGGGACGACGACGGAAAAGCCTATCTGGGTCGCAGTCGCCATCGTGCAGGCCCTATCATCATCCATCGAATGTCGCCCGACGGACGCCAACTGCTAGACGAGGGTGTGACCGTTTACACGGGTCCTGTAGCCGAAGGAACCAAAATCATGAAGCGCAATGGTTGGTACTATCTTATCATTCCCGAAGGCGGTGTAGGTCGAGGGTGGCAAACCGTGCTACGCTCCCGCAGCATCTACGGGCCCTACGAGCGTCGCATCACGCTAGAGCAAGGAAGCACCCCGATTAACGGTCCCCATCAAGGTGCATTGGTCGACACACCCGATGGCACGTGGTGGTTTTATCATTTCCAGGAGACTCCCGTACTGGGTCGTGTCGTTCATCTCCAACCCGCCCATTGGGAGAACGACTGGCCTTTGATGGGTGTGGACATAGATGGAAATGGCATTGGTGAACCCGTCTATTCATGGAAAAAGCCGATACCCTCCCACTCGCAGCTAAAGCTCCGCACGGACGATGACTTCACGGAGCACCTCGGATTGCAATGGCAATGGAACCATAACCCCGACAACAAGTATTGGAGTCTGAGCGAGAAGTCTGGGTGTCTGACCATTCATGCCCAGCCTGCCGATAGTCTGAAGATGTGCAGAAACATGCTGACTCAGAAAGTCATTGGCTACAAGAGCGAATGCACCACATTGATCACCTCAAAGGACGACTGCTATGCAGGCATCTTCTGTTCAGGCAAGCAATTCTTAGGCGCAGGTCTGTCGCCCGACGGCATCTTCTTCGAATCGAAAGGCCAGCGCACCCTTGTCCGTGAGGGGAAGTTTAAGAAGCTCTATCTCCGCATCACCTTCGATTGCATCCAGAACCAACACCAGTTCTCCTACAGCACCGACGGCAAGAACTTCACTCACATTTCCCAGCCTTTTTCGTTGCAGTCAGGCTATTGGAAAGGCATCCGAACCGGCATCTTCTGCTATGGTAACAACGGCGAGGCCCAATTCGACTTCTTCCGACAACGGATAGAAGAGAGCAAATAATTATTCGGGCAATAAAACGACCTAATGGTTCGTTATTATATACGTATGCGAAAGAACTTATACCTGATAATGATTGGCGTGGTGTCCATGTTCCTGACGGGATGTGGGGCTGACCAGGCTTTGAAGAAGGGTGATAAGTTTTATGCAATGGGCGAATACTTCGATGCGGCAAACCAATATAAGAAGGCGTATTCGCAGACACCAGCCAAGGAGCGAAAGCAGAGAGGACAAAGGGCGCTGAAGATGGCGGAGTGCTACAGGCGCATCAACTATACGCAGAAAGCAATAGCTGCGTATAACAATGCGATACGCTATAAGCAGACGGACTCGATGACGTATCTGTATCTGGCTCAGCAACTGATGAAAAACGCGCAGTATAAGGAGGCGGAGAAGCAATTCCAAACGGCGCTGGACTCGATGGGTAACAACGCATCCATGGAGTTACGGACGTTGGCAACGACGGGATTGCACTCTGCACAGAAGGCGCCTAGATGGAAGAAGGAGGGAAGCGACTATACCATTAAGCGCGAGAACTTGTTTAACTCGCGAAGGGCTGACTATTCGCCCGTATTGGGGGGTGAGGACAACGACAGATTGTTCTTTACCTCGACACGTAACCAGGCGAAGGGCGACGAGCTGAGCGGTATTACTGGAACGAAGAATGCAGATATCTTCTATTCACAAAAGGACGACAAAGGAAAATGGCAACGCCCAGAGGTGATAGACACGGAGCTGAACACAGACTGGGACGAGGGCGCTTGTTGCTTGTCGCCAGACGGACGGACAATGTATCTGACGCAATGTAAGACGGACCCTGACTATCCAAGGTTTGCCACCATCGTGACGAGTCAGCGTTCGGATGCGGCATGGAGCAAGGCGACGGAACTGAAAATGACGAACGACACGCTGTCGACATTTGCCCACCCTGCCGTATCGCCCGACGGACAGTGGCTCTACTTTGTGAGTGATATGCCGGGGGGAATGGGTGGCTATGACATCTGGCGCGTAAGACTGACCACCAGTGGTGTAGGAGGCGTGGAGAACGTGGGGGCGCCCATCAACACAGCAGGCGACGAGAAATTTCCGACCTTCAGACCGAATGGCGACCTGTACTTCTCGAGTGACGGACATGAGGGAATGGGAGGACTGGACATATACATTGCCAAACCGAACAGTAACGGATGGCGCATTGAGCATCCTGGATTCCCGCTGAACTCGCAGGGTGACGACTTTGGCATGACATTCGAGGGTATGAAGAATCAGGGTTTCTTCTCGAGCAATCGTGGTGATGGAAAGGGATGGGACCATATCTACTCGTTCTACAACCCGGAGATTATACAAACGGTGAAGGGATGGGTGTATGAACAGGATGGCTACGAGTTGACCCAGGCGGTGGTTTACATGGTGGGCAACGATGGCACAAACATGAAGCTAAGCGTGAAAGGCGACGGTTCGTTTACACAGGAAATCAAGGCTGGCGTAGACTATGTGCTGCTGGGCACGTGCAAGGGTTTCCTAAACCATCAGGAACACATCAAGGTGGAACCCGTGAAGAAGTCAGAAGAGTATGTATTGCAATTCCCACTGGCCTCGATTACGGCCCCTGTGCTGATAGACAACATCTTCTATGATTTCGACAAGGCCACCCTGCGCCCAGAGTCGGCATCGGCACTGGATGAATTGGTGGTGCTGCTGAAAGAGAATCCTAACGTGACCATTGAACTGTCCGCCCATACGGACTATAAGGGTTCGGCAGAGTATAACAAGCGATTGAGTCAGCGAAGGGCTGAATCGGTGGTGAAATACCTGACTGAGCATGGTATTGAGAACGAGCGACTGACCCCTGTGGGCTACGGCAAGGAGATGCCCAAAATGATACGTAAGAAAGTGGCTGAGCGTTATCCGTTCCTGAAAGAAAACGACGTCCTGACGGAGGAATACGTCAAGACGTTGAAAGAAGACGAACAGGAACAGTGTAACCAACTGAACCGTCGTACGGAGTTCCGTGTGTTGCGCACTACTTACGGACTGTTTCCGACGAAGAAATAACCTCGCTGGCTCCTGCTATCAGCAGACCTATGAAGATAGTGACCAGCATGAACAGACGTCCACTGAAAGGCTCAGTGGGCAGGGTGCGCAATAACACCTCAAGCTGTACTGTCAGCAATTCCCATCCGTGCAAAGCACTGAACAACAGGAAAGCCACCAGAATGCAGAAGGCTGTCCACAAGCGAGTGAAACTTTGAACTTTGAGTTTTGAGCTTTGAGCTTTATGACTGGTCTCCAAACGTTGCATCACGCGCTCGGTAAACCCGTTGTCCTCTATCTTTTGATGCGCTGCTTCACTGAAAAACTGTCGCAACAACAGGTCGTTATCTTCTGTCATATCCATTGTTTTTTAAATAGGTTGCCATTTTATCCTTGCCTCGTGAGAGGTGCGATTTCACTGTTCCTTCCTTGATACCCGTTATCTCCACTATCTTCTGAATGTCGTAACCATCAATCAGTTGGAGCGTGATACACGTGCGTTCGTCAGGTTTCAACAAGGCCAATGCTGCGTAGAGGTCCATTTTAAATGAGGAATGAGAAGTGAGAAGTGAAGAATGGTCGTTTATCATTTCTTCATTTACATCTCTCATTTCTAATTTTTCATTTTTCATTTTCCTGCAATGGTCATAGAACACATTATAGGCTATGCGCATGAGCCATGTCTGGAACGATGACAGCGACTTGAACTGTCCAATGTTCAGGTATGCCTTCAGAAACGTGTCCTGTGCCAAGTCATCGCTCAACTGCTCGTCTCCCAGCGTCTGATTCAGGAAGAACCGACGTACAGGTGACTGGTATCGGCGCACGAGCTCGTCGAAAGCCCGTTTGTTGCCTAATACCGCCACCTGCGCTACAAGAGAGATATCAGTGAGCATTTACGGAATTACGTTTTTATAATTGTTCCAATCCGTTCTTTTCAGGCATCACTATCCAAGCCACGATGTAGAAGAGCACCCCTGAGAAGCATGTTGCCAAAGTCAGGAAAGCATAGCCCAAGCGTACAGCTACAGGGTCGAAGTCCAGATATTCAGCAATGCCAGCACATACGCCAGCAATGACGCGATCGTTTGAACGTTGCAATTTCTTTGTCATAGTCGTATTAATATTAGTTGTAATTATTGTTTTCTTTCAGCTATCTTGCCAGCTACTATCTTACCCAGTCCGATGCAGAACACGAGGGCACCAATGCCGAAACCAACCTCGCCAGCCGTCAAGCCCAGGAACACCATCAGTCCGACACCTACAAAGCACTGACGCAAGCCTTTCTGATACTCGTCAGACACCGTATTTTTATCCTCCAGCAGTTGCTCGGGGATGGGCTGTCCTTGCTGCATGGCCATCTCAGCGAGACGCATCTTGTCTTTGCGGTTCTTGTTAATGAAATAGAAGATGGCTACGATAATCACAAAGGGAGCCAGAACAAACAGGATGAGCAATACGCCCAGTACCACAAAGGCACCCAAGAAGTCCTTCGAATCCATTGTGTCGATGAAGTGCGATATCTTGCGCTCTACAATGTCGTCCTCGTCATCATCCCAATCGTTATAGTTATTCACAGCTGTATCCACAGAAGTCGTATCAGAGAACACATCGATGCCTCCTTTACTTGTCGAATCTACCAGTTCCTCTTGCTCACGTGGTGTGTGGCGGTGCTTCTGGCTCGCTGCCTGAACACCCATTGAAAGGGTCAGGAGCATCATCATTGCAATTAATGTCTTCTTCATATTCGTATGCCTTGTTTTTTTGTTTTCTTTTACCCGTTAGACGCAATTAACGCTCAATTAGTTGCAAAAGTACGAAAAAAAATGTAATTTTGCATGCTGATGGCACAATTACCTGCAGAATTTACCGAATATACGCGCCAACTGATGGGCGAGGAGCGCTTCGAGCGATACTTACTATCGTTTGAAGAGCCTGCTCCTGTCAGCATCCGTCTGAACCCGAAGAAGATGGCAGATAGCGGATGGATGATGGATGATGTAGAACAGGTGCCTTGGTGTAGGAATGGTTTTTACCTGAAGCAGCGTCCCAATTTCACCTTCGACCCGCTGTTCCACGCTGGTTGCTATTATGTGCAGGAAGCTTCCTCGATGTTCCTTGACGAGGTATTGAGGCAAATGCATAACGCATACGTCAACTATCAGCCATCAGCCATCAGACCTCTTACGGCCCTCGACCTCTGTGCCGCTCCTGGTGGAAAATCCACCCTACTCCGCTCAGCCCTTCCAGCGGATTGTGTGCTCTATTCCAACGAGCCCATTCGCACCCGTGCCAGCATCCTCCTGGAGAATGTGACAAAGTGGGGCTACGAGAATCACATTGTCACCAACTGCTATCCGCGCGACTATCGCCAAGCGAAGATGAAGTTCGACCTCATTCTGTGTGACGTGCCCTGTTCGGGCGAAGGGATGTTCCGCAAGGACGAGGCCACCATCCGCGAGTGGAGTCCCCAGCAGGTGGAGAAGTGCTGGCAGTTGCAACGAGAAATCATAAGCGATGCATGGGCCTGCCTGAATGATGGGGGATTCTTGATATATAGCACCTGTACCTTTAATACGAAGGAGAACGAGGAGAACATCCGCTGGATGCTTCAGGAGTTTGACTGCGAGGTGGTGCCTATCGAGACAAAGCCTGAATGGAACATCACGGGTTCACTGCTTGAGGGATTCACAGAGCCCGTCTATCGCTTCATCCCCAGTATCAGTCGTGGCGAAGGACTTTTCGTTTGCGTAATACGCAAACAAATGAGAAATGAGAAATTAGAAATGAGAAATGACGCTCCGCGTTCCTCAGCTAAGAACATTTCTTCATTGAATCATTTACATTTCTCATTCCTCATTCCTCATTCCTCATTTAAAATTGAACTATCGTACCAAGAGGCCCTGAAGTTCCTGCGGGGTGAGACGCTGACATTCCCCTCTGACACGCCACGGGGCATCGTGGAAGTCTGCTTCGAGGGACATCCCTTGGGCACCATGAAGAATATCGGGACAAGGGCCAACAACCTGTACCCCAAAGAATGGAGAATCAAAACGACACATATACCCAACGATTATGAAACAATACTTAGACATACTTAACCGCATTCTGACGGAAGGTACGCAGAAAGGTGACCGCACAGGCACCGGTACCATCAGCATTTTTGGCACGCAGAGCCGCTACAATCTGGAAGACGGGTTCCCCCTGTTGACCACGAAGAAACTGCACTTGAAAAGTATCATCTACGAACTCCTCTGGTTCCTGAAAGGCGACACCAACGTGAAATACCTGCAAGAGCATGGGGTGCGCATCTGGAACGAGTGGGCTGACGAGAACGGAGAACTGGGTCCCGTCTATGGACACCAATGGCGCTCCTGGCCCGACTACAACGGAGGGGTGATAGACCAGATACAATATGTGGTGGATCAGTTGAAGAACAATCCCAACTCGCGCCGTATGATTGTTTCTGCCTGGAATGTGGCTGAGGTCAACAAGATGGCACTGCCTCCTTGTCATACCATCTTCCAGTTCTATGTAGCTGACGGACGCTTGTCGTTGCAACTCTACCAGCGCTCAGCAGACACCTTCCTGGGTGTTCCGTTCAACATTGCATCCTATGCCTTGTTGCTTCAGATGATGGCACAGGTTACGGGACTGAAGGCAGGCGATTTCATTCATACCACGGGCGACACGCACCTCTACCTGAACCATATCGAGCAGGCTAAGCTCCAGTTGACTCGCGAACCCCGTCCGCTGCCCACAATGAAGATTAACCCTGATGTCAAGAGCATCTTCGATTTCCAGTTTGAGGACTTTGAACTCGTAGGCTATGACCCACATCCACATATTAAAGCAGAAGTAAGTGTATGATTAGTATTATCGCAGCTGTAGCGAAAAATCGCGCCATTGGTTTCGAGAATAAGTTGATATATTGGTTGCCCAACGACCTGAAACGGTTTAAGGCACTGACCACAGGACATACCATCGTGATGGGCAGAAATACGTATCTATCCTTGCCCAAAGGTGCTCTGCCCAATCGCAGAAACGTGGTGCTGAGCACAACGGTCAGTGAGATTCCCGGTTGTGATGTCTACTCTACTCTGGAGGCTGCACTCAAGAGTTGTAGGGACGACGAGGATATATACATCATTGGTGGTGCGCGCGTCTACGAGCAAGCCTTGCCATTGGCAGACCGCCTTTGTCTGACTGAGGTTGACGATACGCCCAAGGAGGCTGACGCCTTCTTCCCTGACTATAGTGGATGGAAAATTGCAGAAAAGGAGCTACACGAAAAAGACGAGAAGCACGCCTTTAATTATGCTTTTGTGGATTATGTGAGGAAGTAGCCGAATAGTTTATATTCAGAGCCCCAGCCTTACGTAGTGCTTGTTTCACATCATTGATAATACCCATTTCTGTGTCGCGATCGGCACGGATGGATACCACCATATGCTGGCGATTGGACTCTGACATCTGATTGCGCTCATGGGCTATTTCCTGAGCAAGTTGGTCCACACTTACATAACGATCGTTCAGTTGGATGCGTGTCTCATCACTCACCACCTGACCTTGTGAATCCACGGGTTTACCAATAAAGATGTAAACCAAACCACCCTTGTTGGCAGTCTTGGAGAGTTCTGTGCCCTGAGGGACTTCATAGCGCACCTTTGGATTGACATCGCGCATGTGGGTGACAATCATAAAAAAGAAGAGAACGGTGAAGATAAGGTCGGGCAACGAGGCCAGGTTCAATCCTGGCACGTCGCGCTTCATCTGATGTCGAAACCTACTCATCACTTTTCACTTTTCACTTTTCACTATTCACTTTCCACTCCCTCACTGATGCGCTGTGGATAACGAGCCACTATGACTTCGCGCTCTTCAGCAGTACACTGGTTGAAAGGATGTCCATAGCGTTTCAGCGCCATCTTATCACGCAAATGATGATAGGCACCCACAATGGCATTCTGCATCTCGAAATAAGCGTTATAGCTAGTCTGACGATTGGTCTTCACAGCAATGATATGACGATCGGTCTGACGCGAAGCCACAAACGACTCCACCTGCTGCTGCAACTCCTGCAAAGTAACAGTCTTCTCATCGCAATAGAGCACATCAGAGGCATCAAGACTTACCTGCAACACATTGCTGCGATTGACGTCACGCAGTTCCTGCTGATGCTCGTCAACGGGCGGAAGCTTGCGACCCAGTCCTTTGTCGCTATTCATCGACGAGGTGACCAGGAAGAACACCAGCAACATAAACGAGATGTCTGCTGTCGACGTGGTGTTAAGTTCAGGAACGGCCCTGTGCCTACGCTTCATCATTACTGTTCACTAGTGCGAAACCGCTATTTGTTTAACCAAAAAGAACGAATGGCAGAGACGATGGTAGCTACCACTGCCACACCCATAGCGATATACATCAGCCACAGCATTACTTCTGCCAGGAAATAACTACTCAAATCCATCATTTCTCATTCCTCCTTTCCCATTTCTCATTTCTCCTTTCTCATTTCTCATTTTGTATTCAGTGACGGAGTCAATGAATACAATTGCACCTTCCTCCATCTGTGCTGTGAGGTGCTCTATCTTCGAGAGGATATAGTTGTAGAAGAACTGGAGGATGACGGCAACGATGATACCAAAGATGGTGGTTATCAAGGCTACTTTCATACCTGCAGCAACAATCGTCGGACTGATGTCGCCTGCTGTCTGTATACGGTCGAAGGCCATCACCATACCAATCACCGTTCCGAGAAATCCCAAAGAGGGAGCCACAGCGATGAACAAGCGAATCCACGTGCAACCTTTCTCCATTTTATTAATCTGTACAGCACCATAGTTGGTGAGCTGACGATCTATCTGATCCAAAGGCTCCTTGATATGCAGCAGTCCTTGAAAGCAGATGCTGGCCACAGGGCCACGCGTATTGCGACACAAGTCCTTTGCGCCATCAACATCATCCTTCTCCAAACGCTCGTCAATGTCGTGCATCAGTTTCTTGGTCTTCACCTCAGAAAGCGTGAGGTAGATAATGCGCTCAATACAGAAAGCCAAGCCCAGTACCAGCGCCAGCGCTACCAGCGACATAAAGCCAGCAGAGCCCTCAATGAACTTGCGCTTCAACTGCTTATGCAGTCCACCACCCTCGCCTTCCAGCTCAGCCTCCATGCCTTGCAGGTCGGCATCAATGACAGCCATGGCGGAATCAGCCGTAAGCGTGTCATTCTCCACAACCTCTGTGGTATCAGCTTTCTCGGGGCCACCCTGTGCCATCACAGTCTGTCCGAATGCCAGCAGCCCCACTATTGCCAATAGTGCAATATATTTCTTCATACCTTTTTATCTCCTAATGATTTGAGGTGCAAAAGTAGCCATTAATTTTCAAATGACCAAACTATTAAGAATCTTTAGTAAAAACGGATGATGAGGTTATTACCTTCTATGATATAATAAGGTCTGACGACGCTTCGCCAGACCTTATTTCTACTTACCCATATCCGCTCAAAGAGTGATTGGTCCATGTCCCATACACGAGGTCGTTGTGATGGCTGTCAGGAAGGCTGCAAGTAGCCTTCCTGTCCTATATTTTTTTGCGATTTAGCTTGAATCAATCCTACTTCGGTATCATCAGCTTACGTAACGATTCTTTGTACCCTTCCTCAAATGGAGGATCATCATCGGGATAAATCCTGCGGTAATCCTCTTCCAATGCATCCAGCAGTTCTGCAATGAGCAACCACTTTTCGGCTGGTTGTCTCTTCACCTTCTGCTGGGTGAGGCGGTAACGCACTGCGACGTAAGCCTGATACAGGGCTATAACGTCACTTTACTAAAACGGCTCTGCGTGTGGCGGCCAACATGGGCCACGCAGAGCTCTCGCACAGAAGCCTGTGCGATGCCATCCTTGCCATCTTTGAGCATGGCCAAGAATGATGGAGTGAACTTGAATTGATTCATCGTTCTGCTTTTGTTTTAAATTTAAATTTATTGTTAATTGTGGCTTAAAAGCCGTTAATAATCCTTTATTTTGTGTCCGACATGTCGGTCACACTTTCCATTGTGCTACGCATATTATTCCGTAACTTTACTGCGTCGACCGGCGACACACTGTACATTATAACGTAAAATATTACACTTTTATTATGCCAGACCCTGTAAACATCCGCGACATTTTGTATGGCATCTGCAACACCCGCGATGCTGACCTCCCCTTCTTTCAGCGGGAGCTCAAGGCGTATATCCTCCGGCGGGGCCTCTTACATCAAAGAGAACCCCATGATTCTCCTACCAAGCCTCCGTAAGCGAGGTCAGATGTGAAAAGGATGATGTTGGATATAAAAAATGTACAAATTATGAATTTCGAAAACCTACGCCTGAGCTTGTTCCAGAACAGCCAGGCAGTCAATAGCAAGGCGGTGACCATCCAGGAGATTATCCGCCTCATCAAGTTCGACGACACCGTGCGCGACAAACAGGCACTCTACGACGACCTCTGCGCACGTGTCACCGAGAAGTACGCCAAGGAGAAGGTAAAGGACGCGTCCATGCCCACCTTTTCAGTGGCCTGTTGCTTCAAGGACTGCGGCAAGCAGCTGCAGCATATCAAGTATGTCACCGGCCTCGGCTTCTGCGACATCGATGATGTGGACGAATCCAAGATGTCTGATGTCAGACGGACAATGGTAGCGGATCCGCACACCCTGATGCTCTACACCACCATCAGCCACAAAGGCTTCCGCGTCTTGTTCTGCTACACCGATGAGCAAGGCCTGCCACCTACTAACGGCGAACTGTATGCTGCTGCCTACAGAAAAGGCAACCAGCACTTTGCAGAATTATGCGGCACACCTTACGATGCACAGTGTGGCAACCTGAACCGTCTGTCCGGTATGGCTCACGACCCTGATGTCTACGTCAACTTAGAGGCCGTGCCTTTCATCGTGAGCGATGCCGAAGCAGCGGAAGCCAATCTCGATCCAAGCACGGAGCCTGGCAAACGGCGTACCGACTATCCCACTGGCACCTACGAGGCCAGTGCCGATGCGGCGTGGGCTGTCGTGGAGCCTATGCTCACACGCCGGGACCTAAGCTACGGACCGGGCAGCCATCATCTGTATGTGATGCACGCAGCGTTCCTCTTCAATCGCTTCGGTGTGCCCCTCGACTCGTTGCTGGTCTATGCCTCACAAATCTGGAGCGACTATAGCAAGGAGGAGCGTGAGAGCATCATCGACTGGGTCTATGACAAACGCTCCTCAGAACATGGCATCTGGCGACTTAACAAGCGTGGTCGCAAGGGTGAGGTTTCTATGATTACCCTCCCCGAGATCTGCACCTGGCTCTCATCGCATCAGGTAGAGGTGATCTATAACCTGGTCACGGATATTATATTATATCGAACCCCTCGCACGTCAGCCGACAATGCCCAATCTTCTGCCTGGCTCGAAATGGACGAGGGCGCTGTATGTACCCTTCGTAGGGAGATGGCAGCAGAGACCGGCAAGCGTATCCTGAAGAGCGATCTGCTCGATATCATCCGGAGCAACTATGCCAAGCGGATTCATCCTGTGCGCGACTATCTCACTGCTCTCCCACCCTGGGATGGCAAGGACCGTGTCCGTGAGTTGGCGGCTCACCTGACTGCCGAACCAGTCCAGGAAGGCCAGAACGCTGAGCAGGCTCAAGAAGAGCTGCTGTGGGCCTTCCATAAGTGGCTCGTAGCCTGTGTAGCCACCTGGTTCTCCGACGACATGTCTAACCACTCCATCTTTGTACTCATCGGTCCCCAAGGCATCTACAAGACGACCTTCTTCCGCTATCTCCTGCCTCCCGAACTGCGTTCTTATTTCTGGGAGAACGCCCACAATTCCTTCAGCAACAAAGACGACCATATCGCCCTGACGGAGAACTGCCTGGTGGAGATTGAGGAAATCGACATGTTCAAGGATAAGGATAATGCTGAGCTGAAAGCCCTCTCGACGGCCATCAAAATCAAGGTGCGGCGGCCTTACGGACGCTTTATGATGGAGAAGCACCGCCTGGTATCCTTCTGTGCCACGGGCAATCAGGAAAAGTTTCTCTCCGATGAGACTGGCAACCGCCGATGGCTCTGCTTCCTGGTCAGCCAGATTGACGACCCTCGCGGTTGGGACATCGACTATGGACAGCTCTATGCACAGCTGCGAGATGAATATCATGCCGACTTCCACCACTGGTTCTCGCAGGAGGACCAAAAGCGCGTGGAGCGCCAGAACGACTACTTCCGCATTGTCTCCGACGAGGAGCAGTTGATTCGTCACCGTTTCCGAAAGCCTCGCAAAGGAGAGTCTTTTATGTTCCTGAATGCCGCCACCATTGCTCAGATGATCAGTTGTGGCAGCCGTCAGATTACCTCCCGTCGTGTATCCTTGGTCATGAAGGCTATGGGCTATAAGTCTGAGCGCAACAGTCAGGGGTGCTACTATCGTCTTTACAACATGGATCCGGGTGAAGCCCAGCGCGAAATCTCCGCTCGCTTCGATGATGAGGCAGAAGAAGCTGTCCAGGCTTCTAAACCCACTCAGCCCGAACAGACCAATATTCCTTTCGAGCGTTATAATGACGAAGATGAAAATAAAGACCTACCTTTCTGATAATCAACACGTTCCAAAACTATCGATGTAACGAGTGTAATGAGAATATCAACATTCCTTATATAAATTCATTTACCTCGAGCTAAATGTATTTCTATTATAGAAGTTACAATATCTCGTTACACTCATTACACAAATATAACGAGTTATATTTGAGAAATTCGTGCAATCCGTGTTCAACTTAAAAAAAATGATACAAGCAATGTTTAAAAGTGAGCTCGCCAAGCTCGCAGGTGTGTCAAGCCGCACCTTCCGGCGATACCTCGCCACACGCCGTGCTATTCTCACTGCGATGGGTGTCAGTCCCTTCGCCCGTAAACTACCCCCTCAAGCCGTCCACTACATCTCTGAGGACTATTGCATCGACCTCCCACCGTGCGCTATCATAAAAATTTTCATAAAAAGAATATTTTTTCTGGCACAAGCGGCCTGAAAGGGACAACGCCCTTCGTCCATGTAGTACCTTTGCATTGTCTTCGAGAGACCAAAATTGCGGGTACGTGTACTAACAATTTTTCCTACGTGCACTAGCAAAATTTCCTACGTGTATCCGCATCCAGGTCAATCCAGACAGCGAGAACTTTTAATTTTTTAATCTTTTATTTTTTTAATTTTCCAAAGACTATGGCTTTGAAAGTAAAAGCAAAAGAAAAACTCCAGAAGATCGGTAAGTATGCCGACTCCTACCGCTACGTCATGATGCCTGAGCTCTACTCAACGCTCACGCAAGACAAGGTCATCAAGGAAGCCGCTCTGCGCAGTGGTGTCAACCAGGGCGTGATGCAGGCCTGCTGGGATGCCGCTGGCGAAGTCATCAAGGCTTGGGCCACCGAGGGTCACTCTGTTGCGCTCCCCGGTTTGGGAACCATGCGCTTCGGACTGCGTGCCAAGAGCTGCGAGAATGTCAACGAAGTGAAGACCTCACTCATCACGAGTCGTCGTATCATCTTCACCCCCAACAGCGACCTGAAGGACGAGCTGAAGAACACCGCTGTGCAGATTACCTGCTACGACCGCAACGGTAACGAGGTGAAGCGCGTGACCAGCGACGACGACGCAGAGGTGGAGGACCCAGAGAACGAGAACGGATCGACGGGTAACGGAGAGAACGGATCGACGGAGAATGGCGGTAGCCAGAACCAGGGTGGTAACAGCAACACCGGTGGTGGCGACTTGGGGCAGAATTGATGGAAGATATAAGATGTAAGAAGTAAGACGGAAGAGGTGTGAGTGAGTCAGGGGCAGTGCTATGGTCACCCCGGCGAGGACCTCTCGCAACAAGTCCACAATACGGCCATCAGGCCTGTCTGGTCACTCACCCTCTTTTTAATTAAATCAGTCATTATGAAGAAAGAAACCATTAAACAGATCATTCAAATCGTAGTCACAATCCTGACTGCCATCAGTTCCACATTATTTGTACAATCATGCGTAAAATCTCCCTCATCGTCATCCATTGCTCCGCAACACGCAGCAATCAGTGTTTCACCGTCGAAGACCTCCGGGCGTGTCATAATGCCCAGTTTCACGGCAAGGGCATCGGCTACCACTACTACATCACCCGTGATGGCCAGCTCTACCAGACCCGCAGTGAAGCAGAGGTCGGCATGCATGCCCGCCGCTATAATGCCCACAGCATCGGCATCTGCTATGAAGGTGGCTTAGACGAGCATGGGCGCGCGGCCGACACGCGAACCCCAGCGCAGAAGGCTGCCTTGGTAGCCCTGCTGCGCAGCCTCAAGGTCGATTACCCCGACGCCAAGATTCTGGGTCACCGCGAGCTGCCCAATGTCCACAAGGATTGCCCGTGTTTCCTGCCGAGCAAGGAATATTCACAACTAAATGATAATCAAAAGTTGGGAAAAGCAGACTTTCTAAGTGTCTGATTATCAAATGCGATTTCTTTCACTTTCAAAAATCTGCTTTTGATTATATTTAGTTATCCAAGGCTTTTGAGAAAGGCTTTCAGTTTC